>Ga0209922_101050_pt1 | contig 28530 bp, 31 predicted proteins | sample ThiBiot_500_biof_FD_183946 | JGI IMG/M metagenome (GOLD analysis project Ga0209922, IMG submission 183946) | Wastewater bioreactor microbial communities from Cape Town, South Africa - Thiocy_expt_500_biof (SPAdes) | ecosystem: Engineered > Bioreactor > Thiocyanate-remediating > Anaerobic-Aerobic ... | reverse complement strand
ATTGGGATAAAAGATCAGTATTCATCATGATTAATGTTATATCATTATTTGAAGTTTTCTTAAAAAAAATAAAAATAGAATCACATTTCAGTTCTTTTGGAATTGTCTCACTTGTGGTTTTGGTTTTTTGTTGGTTTGATTTTCCGGTGGTTTCGTTGTTGTTTCAGTTGGTTGTTGTTGTTGTTGTTCATCGTCATCATCGATTTGTTTATTCGTTCGATGTCGAAGTATAGGAGACGTCATAACTGGCGGATCGGTTCGAGTTGGTAGCACTGGCGAAGCTGAAGTTTGTTTTTCTTGTTCAGATTCTTTGATTGATTCAACACGAACACTATGTAGTAAAGGCATGCCGATAACAATCGAAATTTTATCTTCATTTGCAAGTGTAGAAATTGATGACGATGATGCTGAAGCATCTTGTATTGTAGGATTCGATTTTGACTTGAGTAAACGTTGAGTTTGTTTCGATGTTTTAACATCTTCACCTCGTACTTTTAATAGAAAAAGATTTTTTTCTGCAAGACCAGTTTTAAATGCTTGACTATCTTCGAGTCCGTTTGGTAGAGGTTCGAAATCTTCAATTAACAATTCAGTTCGATCCATATAATTGACTTCTTTAATTGACATTTTCGTTAAATTTCGAACGAATTCAATTTCTTTTGTCAACCATTGTTCTCGTTTAATACGTAAATAATCTGCACAGGTCTTTTCATGCACATTAATCGTTAGAAAAACTAATTCCGATGCAAGTTTTTGCTTATCAAATATTGCCAATGGAATCGACAAACGATCGCAATATTTAATTAAAATTTCGAATGTACCAGGAACAACATTTTTGCCCGATGCAGTAAGAATTTCAGTTGGTAGAGATTGTTTTGATGTAGCAAAAAATGGTTGATAACGAATTTTATAACTTGGCCATGTTTGTTTACGTTTGATTGCACGACGTAACTGTTGTGTTATAATCTGAGCTAATTGCGGACTTTCAACAGTTGCAAATGATGATTTCACTTCGAAATCAATCAATGGTTCGTCTTGAAAGACAAGTAACCAATGACAAAATGGTTCTCGACGTAATTCTAAACGTAAATTTCCTTGTATACGTTTAACTTTAATGTATAATAAACATTTATGACCAAATAATAATGTGATATCAAGTGTAACGGAGAAACCATCTTTATAATCTGCATCAAGTCGAGCAACAAATGCCTAGACAAGAGATTTGTCTTCTTTTGCAAAACCAAAAAACAAAAACATGTCTCATGTATTCTACTTTTATTAACTGACGTTCATCACGTTCTTGTCGTTCGAGTTGAATATCACTAAATACTGGACATTCATTTCCAATTGAGAAATTCTGAATCTAGAATATTGACGATTTCTTTTCTTATAGGCAAATTACTTCTCAATTGAGAGTGTTTAACATACAACAATATTGTGAAGAAAGATTTTTCCCGTTCGACTATTTTTTAATTCTTTAAATTCCGTATTCAATTTATGCATTATATAACGTCTCAATCGAGAACTATCTTTTAGTTCTTGAAATAGAAATTGTAGAAGATAATTAACAGCATCGACTGCCGAATTCTTTGCTCGTTCGTTCTAAATCAAACGAATTCGATTTTGATTGACGAAATTCGAGTGATCTTACTTCGGACAGTGGATGAAATAATGAAAATTGTTCGTCTTGTTTTTCATTGATAACTACCGGTCGATTTGATGTGTAACGTGTATAGAAATACAATATCAAAGCAACTGTTGATGCACATCCAAGAAGATAACTAAGTATAATAATTAATAAGAACATTATTGCATAAAAATTTAAATCAATCTCATCTTGAAAGAACAGAAGAAGAAAAGAAACAATTTTTTCAATAAGGTTATGTTGTTCGTTTTGCTTGTATTCAAAATTCTTTGTCTTACACACACACGCACACACTTCGAAAGCGTCATACAAAACTATACAAACACGTGAGTGAAGAAGGAGAGAGAGAGATAGAGAAAAAAAACAAGAAATAAAAGCGCACAAAGTCAATCAATCGTCCCGATTTCTTATCCTTTCAAGGTTAAATGTCTCGAAGTACAAACATAGCTTTCGTGTATGTTTATTTGATTTATCCTATTTCTCTTTCTCTCTCTCTCTGTCTATGTGGAAGAAGCTTGCATCGATAAATCGAATATCTTTGAAATCGAAGAGGAATCTTATTTTTTGGTTTTTGATTGCCTTTTCTGTGTTAGAATATGTATGTATATATGTATATATCCGAATGACAAACAATGTGTGACATCAGTAATAATCCCTATTTACAATGAAATACAAGAGAGAGAGAGAGAAAGAGAGAAAGAACTAAGAAAAAACCATCGCTATTGTTGTTCTTCATTATCTCACAAAAACACTTTCGATGAGGAAAAGAAAAGAAAAGAAAAAAAACTGTTGTCCATCGTGAGAAATGAAGATCACTGCGATAAGAATAACGCAATAAAGAAGATAGCAACAAAACCAAAACAAGAGAGAGAGAGAGAAAAAGAAGAAAAAGGAAATGAAACGAAAGAAAAGAAAACCAACAGTTTGACAATAAATTAAAAGTAGACGAAAACAAACAAAACACAATCGACCAACACAAGCATTTCGAAACGAATGATAATATGTGTGCGTATGTATGTATATGTTTGTTGTTATTCCTATATGCGTATAGAAATCGATTCTTTTGACTCACGCACACACAAACAAAAACGAGCTATTCGAAACGACGATCAAGTCAAACTATGATTTTGAATAAGCAAAGACGACGCATCGTCAACATTTGATGACAAATGATGGTGATGATGATGATGCAGATTTGGTGGAACATAGTTAAAAAACTGTGTGAATGATGTCGCAGCTGTGGTGGACGGCGATGTGTGAGTTCGCTGAGATGGATAAAAACTATTCGTTGAATTGCTTCCCGTTTGAAATTGTGTCGGAAATCCCGAATCAATCGCATCGATATTCGAATAATGTCGATTGAAATTGCTTTGCTCGTCGACATAGTTCAAATTAGTCGGTTGATAAGACGCTGTGCTTGTGCTGACGGCTGCGGCTGAAGACGAATTTAAATTCGTTTGTTGAACATTAGATGCTAAACCTGGAAAAGGCCGTTGAATTCCTGGCATAAATAATTGTTGTGTTGTTTGTCCGTTCGAATCGTTCGGCTGCCAAAGATTCGGCGGTGGATATTGTTGATTTGCACGCGATGGCTGATTGGCTGATGGAACTGTTTCGATAATATGTCGATAGGAATCTTGTCGATAACGTAGAGCTAAAATTCGAAGAAAGATTTTTAAAAAAATTCGTGATTTTTTTCGATTTAGATTAATGAGCCAGCGCGATGAGAACAAGAGAAAATGTTCGACAAGCAACGTGCAGAGAGAGAGAGAGACTTGTTTTGTCCTTTTTATTTTCTACATTGAATGAAAAATAAAACGTACAACGAAATGGTAAAATTTTTTCAAAAAATAGAATATTATTTATGCCCGTTTATGCGTAAATTATTAGTAGAATGTATCACTTTTCGTATGTCAGCTGTTTCTCGAAGAATGTCTACAAACAAAACTCATGTTGTTGTTGTTTTTCAAACGATCTCAACGAAAGTTGTTTATCATATATCGTCATTAGGAAAATCAACGAATTCGCCTGAAAAAACGCATTTATCTATTTCGACTTACTCGGATCAAGATTAGGCGATCCGTTCGAATTGAGATTCGATGTTGTTAAACTTGCGTTTGTTTGTTGAATTAAACTATTGACGTTTGCCGAACCATTATTCGTTGAATTGGTTAACAGAATATTCGATGGTGTCGATGAAGGATGATTAATACTTGTCGAGTCATCGTAATTACGTTTGAAGAAACCTGCTTGAATAGCATTGAAAGGGAGAATACGTCGTTTCGGATCGTATTCGAGCATTTGTTGAACGAGTTCTTTGAATTTAACGTAATCGGATACGGAATGATTCGGTTCGTTGGCACGACGACCTCCTGGTCCGCCGATATCGACGCCGAGAATATCGTGAAGTTTACGTGTGCCTGGCGCTCGATACTAAATCAAATCGATGAAAAATGATTTTGTTTTGTTTGATTGTACAATAATTTTTACCCTTCTTTCTTTACTCTTGCGAGGAATCCAAGTATTATCAGGTAAACGATCGAAGAATCGTTTGGTTTTTGTTCCTTGTTCGAGTATGTGATTCGGTGGAATGCCGAGTACTTCGACGATTTTCATCATTTGATCGAATTCGTTTGTTCCACTGAATAACGGCTCGCCCGTGTGCATTTCAACGAGAATACAGCCAAGACTCCACATGTCAATCGCCATGTCATACGGAATTCCGAGGAGAACTTCGGGCGAACGATAGAAACGACTTTGTATGTATTGATACAGCTGAAGAGAGAGACGATGAGATAAGTTGTGTTTTTTTTTTGAAATAGAAAACGTACTCGTTGGCCAATTTGACAGGAACTGCCGAAATCTACAATTTTAATTGCAGATCGTTTTGGATTGACCAAAAGGATATTTTCAGGTTTCAGATCTAATTATAAAACAGTGAAAATTTCGATGGGAAATCGATTTGAGTTGAACCTACCACAATGAAGAATAGTCAATTCTGGTTGGGAAAGAAACAGTAGTGCCGATAGTAATTGTATCGCAAATTTTCGTGTTAAATTTAATGAAACACCACGAAAATTCGTGTTACGTAATAGATCATATAAATTATAAGATAATAGTTCGAAAACCAAACATAAATGATTACGAAATGTAAAATTTCGTTTTAATTTAACTACAAAAAAAAACACACACACACATACAAATTCTTTCTCCGAGTTTGTTTAGTTTTCTTACCGATATAACCATTGTTATCAACATCATGTTGATTCATTAATTCAAGTAGACGTACTTCGATTTGAGCTTGGGATAAAAACGGTCGTTTGTTTTTAATGATTTTTATTGCGACATATTCGCCATCGACATGATCGTACGCTTTAACGACCTAAGAAAGTCAACCGATTGTTTTCAAGATCGGTTTTTCGAAAATTAGCATTCGATTTTACCTGTCCGAAACTGCCTTTGCCAATTAAACATTCGATAGCATATCGTTCGAGCCAAACTTCGCCCGGCCGAACAATATAATCATGATTTTCATCATCGAAACCATCGTTAAAATTTCGTTTTTCTTTCTTATTTAAACCATTCGTATCTTCAATGACTTGATTATTACTGCGTTTCTTCTTCTTCGCATAATAAACCTAAACGGTTAATCATTTTTGAAAATCTTTTCTTTTCAATTCAGTTTCTCAAAAAAAAAACTCTTGATTTAGTCTGTATATACTTCATAATTGGCGGCGACTTCCGGCGAAACTCGGCCTGTATTCGATGGCAAAATGTCGTACAAATAACTAGTCGAACTACCATATGCTGAACTACCATCGGTCAAACTACTTGCATTCGATGATAGATGATGATGACGCGTTAGATTATTCGGATAGAATTGCTCATAATTACTATATGATCCCATCCAATCGGTATAAGGCACTTGTACGTGTTGCATTTTGGGCTTTATTTTAATATCTAACTTACAAACCCGTAAATGACGTATCGAAAAAGAAAAGAGAGAGAGAGAGAAAGAGACAAACTCAATGATTGAGAGAAAGAAAAGAGAGAAAATATATATGTGTGTATCAAAGCGGAGCAAAATCTACGGTGTAAAACGATGTTTCGAACAGCCAGACCATATCGTAACGATAGCGAGAGAAAAAACGACGTCAACAACAAGCCTCGAAGGGCAAGGTTGATCATAATTATCAATAAGATATCACCGAAAAAGAAGGAAAAAACCACGTATTTAAAAAAAGACAACGTAGAAGGAAAATCTAAATATAAGAAATTTGTGCTCATCAGCTGATATCCTTTTCGATATAGATTAATACACATCAATGATCCTCACGGTCGTTGAGTTACATCATCACACCCATCGTTTTTTTTCCTCTCTTTATTTCTTCATCTTAATGTATCTCGAGATGACCTGCACTGAGTCGACGCATTCGACCATCACCATCCCGTATTCGTATATTTATTATATCGAAGAAAACGAAAATGTAGGAATATGCACCGAAAGAGATATCATCGTTTATAATCATTTTTTGTTTTGTATCATCTACCCTACCTACCTGCGTTTCTCTCTCTCCAACCATCTCGATTTTTTTACTTGTGTACATCATGATGTAGAACGAAAAAAAGGACCGAAACGTTTTTTTTTTATATAATACAGATATATCGCTTTTCTGTTCTCTATGATTGAATAAGAAAAACGTCGAGTTTTGTTGTTTTACCTCATTGATGTGTTTGTATGTTTTGATGAGATCGACACTTAATTTTCTGAGAGGAGCCTCGACTGGATCACGATAAGCAGTCATTGTTGGCATCATCATGTTTGCCGAAACTAGATTGATAATAGTCCATAATCCGTTCGATGCTTCATTTCTATGTGAAAACAAATCGAAAATAAATCAATTATCTTGAAAATCAATTCGAATTACCAATTTGTTTTGTTTTTAAAAGGCAAAAAAAAATAATAATAATAAATTCTATTGATGAATTAAATCGGAATGAATGAACACTGTCAAATCAACTAATGATGTATTCGTATGAAAACGAAGACAGCAGGGATTATGAGTGTCGTTTGATACGATCGATCTAAAATTGAAATCAAATTTCAATGATTTATTTTTTTGCGCAGAGAAAAAAAACAGAACACGATGATAACGAATCGTCGAAAGATTTATCTGAGTAAATACGCAAATAGAAATTATGGAAAAAAAACGAAAACGAAAAAGGAAAAAATCATTTTAGCAGCAGCAAACAAAGAACTTCATTTTGACTGGATCATGCGTTCTCCTAATGACCGCCATTCAACCGGAGCATTTTCTAGCCTCATTGATGGTATACATCCGAACTCTACTGGTCATATTTGTTTAGCATATGAAACAGAAAAAAAATAATTACTCGACTAGTTCAACTTAAGTTCAGATTCGAAATTATAATGTAGAAATAAAATATTCGATGAAAATAAATATGTATATATATATCACTGACTATCGACAGTTCGACAGTGACATCTGCGGGAGATGATGATGACGATGTGTATGTCATTGTTTCACGTCGAGTATTTTTATTACTGGAATGAATACTATCTTTAAAACTATTTTACAATATGATGAAAAAAAAATAACAAAATATGTCGAGAATAAATTGATTATGATGAAGAAGAAGATGGTGGTGGTGGTAGATTTTCATCGAGTAATGAAATTGTTGATGATGAAACTGATTGAACTGTTGAATTGACTTTTTTCGCTTGAATTATTGATGGTAACTAATTGTCAAGAAACGAATGATTTTAATTGACAGATTGAGGGAAAAGAATTTTACTTTTGGAATTCTTCCACCGCCGAATAAATTCGCGTAGATATTCGTTTGTTTTTCGACTTGTTTTTTCTTTTCTTCTTGAATACTTGGATCTGCTAGAGTTAATAACGATGATGTTTGTTGATTTTGTTCGTTTGTTAGAGAATTAACAAGCTGTTTTCGATTTTTTATCACCGGATATTTTCGTGTACAATTGATTTCAATAATATTTCCATCTAATTTATTCAATTTTTCTTTATAATTTTCAAAACGACCGTTCGGCCATTGTTTAGTCGAATGTTTGAATTTAATTTTATATAAATCCGATGAAAGAGGATTGGTTGAATGATCCATAAAACTTTCAGCTAGATCATAGTTTATCAATCGTTTCGGTAGATTCACATTCGAATGCCAATTTCGATCACGAGATCGAGCGCCACCACGACGAGCTTGTCGAGGAGCAGGTCGAAACTATTTCAACGACATAGAATTCAAATCCTTTTCGTTTAATCAATCGAACATACTGGACGAACAGTAAAATTTTGAATTGATTCTCGAATAGCTTCATCATTTGGCAAAGATGATTGATGATGATTTAGCGATGAATAACTCACATTAGGTTGTAAACGTTTTAATTGATGAGTTGAATGGTTATTTATTGACATCGTTTTCAAAACTAAATCGATTCGATTTTTTATTCTCTTTCACTTCAATTTACCAATCGACAAATGTATCTATATATATATATATATATCGTTCGTCACCGTCTATACAGACAATGATTAGATGAACGAAACTTTGTTTTCACAGATGCCTTTTTCTACTTCGCTAAAACTTTATTTTCTTTTTTTTTCAAACAGTTATAAAACAAGAACAACAAAGCGAGACACAAGTCCTATACAAGCCAAAGCAAATATCTGCTGTTATCTGCTGATTGAATTGTCTGTCAACAATGACAGAAGAAAGAGTTAATTAGCACTTAAAGTAAACTGGAAAGAGAAAGTTAGTCTAATTGAGCTTGTGAATTGATTAGAGAGTTGAGAGCATCACGTGTTGCATAGTAGAGAATATTTTTTGCTTGTAAAATATCCGCATGATTTGTATGAGTTTTCGATAGATTTCGAAATTCATTTGTCGTTATTAAGCATCGATCGAGATTTTCCGGAGACACAAAATCTTCGGCGATTTTAATACAGGAATGAAGATTTTTAACCTAAAATGAAAATCTTCGAATGAATTCAGCGTTTGGCGTTTTTTTGTTTCGGTCAGACTTGATGCGGCGCACCACTTGGAATGAAAATAGCATCGCCTTGAAATTGAAGGATAGCATAAGATTCAACGTTATTCTGTTGTTTTAATTGAATTAAATCGTCTTGTTCCAAATAAGCCGTTTGATCGTGAATGGAATCGGTTCCGGCGATTTTTCGATGTGTCTAAAAATGGCGAGAACATTTCTTTGAGAGTTTAGTTTTGATAAAATTGAAAAAAAACAATACTCGTCCGAGATATTCGCGAATTTTGCTCGCATCATCCGAACGAAAGAGATGCCAGAGGGCCCCAGGTCGTTCGCCGTTCTTGAGTCGCTGCAATTGAGCTTGATCAATTTTTGATTCGCGATTTCGGCTTCAACTTCTACAAATCAAAAAAAAAACGACGTTTCAATAAATATTCGTGGTCTTTTTTTGTTTTGATTACGTCGAATTTCTTCGCCTTTATCTTTTCCATGTTCACCATAACCACCAATGCCAACATACACAAGTACATTGACAGCATCGGACACATCGATATGCAGATTTGTTGTTCCTGCTTGTCGACAAGATTGGCTAGTTAATTGACCTGAATGAATCGAAATCAAACTTTTAGTAAAATTCGAGAGAAAAAACAAGATTTACTATAAGCAATGTAAAGCTTCGGACCGAGATCTGGTTTAACTAAACATGAAGGTAATCGTTCAACGATATTATAAGCTCCACCATGGTATCGAATGCCATTGTATGTATACGATCGTCGTGTATAATCGCCTGAAAACAAGATTGAAACAAAAGAAGATTAGAAGGCTTTTGTTACCAAATGGAATGTTGCTCATAAGATCGTGAAGACGTGAAGGAAAAACGGAAGCAAAATCTTTTTTCGTTGGCCAATCTTTTAGTTTTAATATTCGTGATCGTTGTCCGTCTTTTAATCGAACTAAATGAAAAGACAAAAGGATTCAAACTGATGTTTCTCTTCGTTCAGTTTTTCTACCATCTAAACATTCGAAACCATCCCAAAATTGTGTTAAAACGATATCATTCGTTGGTATAGGCACTAAAGTTTCGCAATCCCAAAGTGCTGGTGTTTCTCGATGATCGATCATGTGCAATTTAAACGATCGTGGTTGCCAGAGCGTTTTCGAAAGATTTCGATGTACTTGTCGAACAAGAACAGGACAACCTGCTGACCAGACTTTTTGAAAGAACTTTCAAACAAAAACAAAATCGATTTTAAAAAAAAGAAGAAAAAAAAAGGTAAACTTTTTACATCTTTAGCTACTGAACTTATCCATTCATTGAATACAGGCAAACGTCCGTGACAATAGAATTCGATATTCGGATCGAAATTACAATCGATTGTTGACCAAATTTGTTGAACATTATGCTGCTCGACAATTCGATTTTTCTTCATTGTTTTTATAAATTTTGACAGATGATCGTTTCGAGACGATGAATTGAATTTCATCGAATAGTCGATTTTCATTTTAGTGAAATATGCCATACATTGATTACGTAGTTCAATCAAGACTAATCACAAAATCAAATTTACAAAAAAAAAAAATTCTCATTTATTGAGATCAAATTACTTGTCCAAGGAATAAATTCGGATAGACAAAATGAGTTTTCATGCATGCAAATTCTTTGTGTTTTTTTACTCTTTCGTTTATCGATATTCATTTGAGAATATTCATGAAAACATTCAATACATATCATATATCCACATATTTGACACATGTAATGATAATTAAAAAGTGTTGTCGAACAATCATCACAGACTTCTCTCCAACCGGCCATGTATCGTTTCCAGATGATTTTCTCTTGAACAAATTGAATTCAATAGAAGAACAAATCAAAACAACGAGATGATCAATTACTTTCATCGTATGTTTTCCGTTCAGTTTCTTCGTATGAACACATTAAATGGAAAAATTTTGCTATTTGTATAAACGTATGATTAGCACTTGTATAGTTTAATGCTGGTTGTTCACCTAGACATTCGAATATTAATCGTATACAGAACAAAACATTTCGTTCTACCTGAGTTAGGAAGTACTAATACTTCGGTATCGTCATGCGTAGCTTTATCAACACTAGTAAAACCTTCGACTTCGTATCTATTTTCGTTGAGATATTTCAAACTAAATTTTAAAAACAAAGTTGTATTTTTTTTCTCGTTAGGAGAATATATCTACATTCGACAATGTTGAAATCGACAGCCAATTGAATGAACCGATGAATCAGATGGATTTGTCAATTGACAATCGACACAACGCGAAATATTTGCCGGATAAGTTGTACAATATTCTCTTTGAATCACAGTTGCTGAGGAGAAGAAAATTAAATATTGATTTTCAACAGAAAAAAAAAGATTTACTAGATAAAAGTCGTTGACATCGACGTTTAAATAAATTCGTATCACTGAGAGTATTTCGATGAGCTAATAGAAGTTTTTCGTTGGTTTCGTATGAAAGTAAAACAATCGGTTGAAGTGATGGATCACAATCGGATTCGTAGAATTTCCCTGGGCGACGAGTGAGAACTGGCGACCGACTTAGTTGTCGGGATATTTTCGGTAATCTTTGTGAAGAGAAACGAAAATAGAAGAAACAAAAATCGAACGAAATACGATCTACTTGGAATGACGAGTTCGATGAGATGGAATTTTGTTAGTATTCGAATACTGAGATTAGAACGAAAGCAAAAAAGAAAGTTAATTTATTATTTTTTCAAAAAATATAAATAATCACGTTTTGATCTTCATTTATTTTATAATCATTGAGCAGTTCGTTTATCCAAATACGTGGTATTTGTTCGATTTTAACAACAAAATCTACGAGAAATCAAATTTGACAAAATTTAGTCAGTTAAATTTTTTAATTACTGATTAAATGATAATTTTTGATTAAATCTTGGTTAATCTGAGTAGCTTCTGTAGTTGTTATTGTTGTATTAAATGAAGATTTTTTTTGAACAAGAGATTTCATTTGTAAATTATGATTTTTTGAACTCGATGAAGGAGTTAAAACTCCTTCGGGATATACAATCTTTGATACTGGTGCCATTAAGAATAATAAACAAACAAAAAAGTAACGAAATATATGTATATACAAATGTCGAATTGATAATAATTAACTCGTTTGAGTTATCGAACTAAATTGAATCACGTGAATTTGAAATGAGAATAGTTTGTCAATTGATTTGATTCATTATTTTCATCCATCTGGAATAAGAAAAAAAAAGCGATGAAATTATTTCAAAAGGTTATATTGCATATCAAAAATGTAAACCATTTGATTTAATATTGATTTATCACGTATGATCAGTCACCAAAACCATATGCGCAAGGGTAAGACCTCGTTTACATTTTTTTTTCAAACGATTCATATCGATAAGATGTATACAGTTTTATATACCAATCATCATGCAGGTAATACTTATGACATCTATGAGTTATAAGAGATGTCAATCTATGTATATATTTTGTTTGATTTTTTTAAACACAGGACATCAGATGTAATACTTTTGATCTTCATTACAAGCTAAACTTTCAGTTACCTTTTATTCTTAAAAACGCCTAGAACAGCTGGTGTGTCGAGTCTACCATGGAATGCTTCGAAAGAATTGATCTATCTTCGAGAATTATATATCGATTAGTTCTCTCAATCAATTTGATCGTTCAGTTGCAATAGCTTACAATCATCTGGTGATGCATTCTATGTGACTGATCCTGCAAATGACGCACAACATCAGAACCAATGATAACTGCTTCCTATCTTTATTTCTTTTTAAATGTAAACATATTGAATGAGACAATTACCTTAGAAAGAAGACTTCGAATTGGAAGCAATAAAGAATCAAGAGAAAAAGTAATTAGAATCATTCAGTATAAAACTGATATTCTTTTCGTTTTACGGTTAAAAACAATTGTTTGTGTTCGACACATATCCTAATTACAAAAGAGAACTTATGGAATTTCAAGAATTAGTTAAGTGAAACCTCATCAAACAATAGATGTAAAACAAAACTTTTTTTTATTATTTTTAAAATAATGAAACGCTTGCATGCTCGAGAAAGTCATTCTACACGAATCATACATATTTCCGCTAGACGTCGAAAGAAATCGTCACGGAAAATAAATAACACTGTATTAATAGATTCTCATTCTACAGCTCGAGTAAGATCTCAATGACTTCTTGAAAAATCTTCATTTTCATCTAGATAAAAGATATATGGGCAAATCCAACGGATTATATAACAACACATCATAGAAATAAGAAGAAGAGCAAACGGTTTGTTTCATTATAATTTTGATTTGATTTTCTAGAACACATTCTGAACTTATACATTTAGATTTGTACGACGACGTAACATTGCAATATATTTAACTGTTTCACTGCTCATAATCTCCCCAGCACAAAATCAAAAGAAGACTCTGTTCTACAATGGAATACAACTGGTATAACTGTTGCTGGTATATCAGGTCAGCGTGGAAATGCTTCGAATCAATTAGATGGCCCACGGGGATTATATATAGATTGGTCTAATACACTGTATATTGCTGATCGATGGAATAATCGAGTTCAGAAATATTTACGAGATGCAACATTTGGTGAAACAGTGACAGGAGATCCAACAGGAGTTAGCGGATCAGGGTCTAGCCTTCTAAGCGACCCTGTTGATTTGACGGTGGACCTCAACAACAATATCTATGTGTTCGACGCACTAAATCAGCGAATTCAGCTATGGAATCGAAGTGCATCGACGGAAATCACGATTCTGTCAAGAATGGACTTTATATAGCCGAGCGTTCAAATAATCGCATGATGTACTATTCAATTGGTAACACAGCTGGTACAATTGCAATTGGAGGCAATGGTGCAGGCTTAAAGGATACGCAGTTATATAGTCCTATTGGCATATGTTTCGAAGAGATATCGAATAGTATTCTGATTGTTAATGCAGATGCAAATAATATTGTACGATGGAAAGTAGGTGCATCAAATTGAACACTGGTTGCAAGTGATCGTAACGGAACAAGTGGTACTGCGTCCGATAAATTCAACATTCCAGGCGATGTAATCTTAGATCCAATGGGCTATCGCTGGTATTAATGCTTCGTTATTCAATGCCTCGCTTGGGGTTGTGCTTGATAATCAACTCAATTTATATGTTTCTGATTATTGGAACCATCGTGTACAGAAATTTCTACGTTATTAAATGTACTGTTTTGTTGATTTTTATCTTGAAATGTTATCTTGTTGTAAACATAGAGAGAGAGAACAATATAAATGCACGAGCTTTCAACACAATTTTTTCAGTGGGGAGGTATAAGCAACAGGTGAAAAACTATGTTATCTGGTAGGCGTGTCGGAAGATTTCGAAATTTTTTAATAAAAATTTTTCGATATATTTAGTTTTTCTTCTTCTTTCGGCGATTGTTTCTTTGTGCACAAGTGCACCTCAATCAGTACCACCATTGAGAAAATGTGATCCCGATTGTGATAATAATATCACACAAATGATTGAAACAAAAGGTTATCCCTGTGAAGAACATAAAGTCTTAACAAAAGACGGATATATCTTGGGTGTATTTCGAATTCCACATGGTCGAAATTCGACAACTATCGGTCCACCTGTTCTTCTTCAACATGGTCTTTTAGATTCATCGACAACATGGGTTATGAACTATCCCGAACAAAGTCTCGGCTATATTCTTGCCGATGCTGGTTATGACGTTTGGCTTGGTAATATGCGTGGTAATTACTATTCTCGTGCTCATGTCAAATACAATCCCGATAAAGATGAGCAATTCTGGGATTTCAGTTTCGCTGATATGGCTCGTGATGATCTACCATCGATGATTTTCTATATTTTGAATGCTACTCAACATACACAAATAGCCTATGTTGGTCATTCACAAGGTACAATGATTGCATTTGCTGAATTCGGTCGAGAGAATAATCTTGTTCAACATAATGTTAGTTTTTGGGCTGCTCTAGCACCTGTTGCACATTTAGGACATATTATTTCTCCGCTTCGATATTTATCAACACCAAAAGTTGTGAAAGATATCGAAATTCTTTGGCATACACTTTTCGGTCGAAATGAATTTCTTCCTTCATCGGAAATCATTCATTGGCTTGGCAAATATGCCTGCGGAGAAATTATCATCGACAAAGAACTCTGCGAAAATTTCCTATTCATTCTCTGTGGTCCTTCAAAGAACAACATGAACGATTCAAGAGTTCCTGTTTACATAACACACGAACCCGATGGAACATCCGTTAAAAATCTGATTCATTTTGCTCAAGGTGTACAATCGAATATCTTTCAAGCCTATGATTACGGTACACCACAAGATAATATGGCACATTACAATCAAACAACACCTCCAGTCTATACGCTCCAACCATTGAAAATTCCCACAGCAATCTTTTGGTCGGGCAATGATTGGCTTGCTGATCCAGTTGATGTTTCGTATATATTGGCTAATGTGGGTAATATAGTCTACGAAAAATATATTCCTGAATTTAATCATTTGGATTTTGTTTGGGCTATAACAGCAAATAAAGTCTTATACCCGGATTTGGTGGCTCAAATGATGAAATATCATCCAGTTAATTAACTGTTCTTTTTCGAATATAAATAAAAATCTTTGATTATCAACTTGTACTTCATGTTTTGTTCTATTCTTGTTTATTTCTGTTTCTGATTCTGATACAAACAAAGAGAAAAAAAAGAAAGGAATTTACATAGAAAACGAAGAATGTCAAGTTGATGGACTGGCATGGCGATGTCGACGATGTTCACTTGAATCGTCATTATCCGATGATTTTCCATCGTGATATCGTCGTGATGAATTATCCGTATTTCCGATAGTTATTGTTGCTAAAGTTGTATCGATTTCTTCGCCAAGTTTTGCATCTTCATCGGTTATCGGTGTTGCAGAAAACGTTACTTTAAAATAGAATGGCCAATTCGATGCTACACAAAAAAAAACAAGAGAAAATTACTAAAAAAACGAAAATGTTCGACATACATTTATGACTTATTGGACAATTGTTTGCTAAGATTAAACATTCGCATGCGTCGGTTATCGTGCGAAATTCAGCAAGACCGGTGACACCTTTCGGCTGATTCGTTCCTCGACGATTACGATCGTCTAAATTCAAGATTTTATCGAAACAATTTCTCTCGATAAACCGAAAATCTTACAGCGAACTTCTTTTTTCGGTGGGAAATTTTTGATTTTAACCGGTCGTTTCGCTCCGAGATCTTCGAACATTCGGACGACATCGATTTCGGACATATTCGGTGGTGTATTGAAGTAATAGAGAACATGTGACGGTGAAACAGGATGATTTTTACTAGCTTGATCACTTGTTAAATATCGATTATTTCGATTGGTACTGAATTCCATGTAGGATGGTTCGCCGTTTTCCAATGGAAACGGACGATTCATTGGAAGAATTTCTGTTTGTCGTGAAGGACTAAAACCAATCGAACGATTCAAATCAAAAAATAGTTCGTTTTGTCAATTTCAGCTTACACAATAACAAATGTTTGACCGAATATGAAAGTTGCATTCAAATTTTTCATATGTTGTCGAAGGTTTTCGCAATGATTCATTTGAACCATGGCGCCGCCTTCTTTCGATTTCAAAAACTTCACCTGAAAAGAAACGAATTTCGAACATTTTCTCGAAGATTCAGCTCGTTGCTTACGCATAGAACATTGCCGTAGAGGCAAAGCAAATTGAATACTCGTTCGCAATTCCACATCGGTGAGGATAAACCTTCGACATTAAAAACGAAATTATCAACTTTCATCGATGAGGATGAGGATGCTTGATTGGACGATGATGGCGAAGTTGAATCTCGGTAACGATTCGACTCGGATTGATAAGGAAAATAGTCTTGTTGCTGTTGACCAAGATAACTTCCTGAATTGTTATTATCGAATAATTGTTGTTGAGAGGAAAAATTCGATGAATTATCACGAGAATTTTGACGATCGAAGCCCGATGGAACTCTCGAATTCGACTTTAGAAACGAAACTTTAAGAAAAAACAAAAAAAATAAACATAAAACATACAGAAAATGATTGATTATTATTCATCATTGACGATTCTAAAGAAGAAAAATATGATTTCATTTCAATACGATCGAAATCTATACCGAAACGATCTCCACCACGCGGCGGAGAGCATAACAATGTTCGACGACGACCGTATCCTAAAATAAGATAATCGATGATTATTTTCTTCAACCACGACCTAAAACACAAAAACCAAAATATAATTCTTCGTTCTTTCCATTGTTTTTTTTCTAATAATTAAAATTATCATTCAAACAAACAAAATATTTATAAATTATTCTTTTTTTTTTAGCTTCTATTATTAAAATTAGATAATAATATATGATTTGTCTTACTTACATGTTTAAATTTTTCTTAAGTTGATAAATTAATTAATTTATTCGATAATAATTATGTAATTATGTATGTATATTAATTTATGATAGAATTATGTCAGATGAATTTATGAATGTACGCGTGTGTGTATGAGATTATTTCATCATGTAAATTGAAGTAGATCTATGAAAATAATGAAATACTTACGATTATCATCAACAGTTAAATCAAGATTATCTTGATCATTTCCGCGAACAACAAGGTGTTTTAGCTAAATGAATGAATCAGTATTTTTTGTTCTGAATTTGTGTGTTTGTTGTGAAAGAAAATTTACATTAGCAAAATCGATTTTTAACGTACAGCAATTTGAATAGATATCAGCCTGGCAAAAAAAAGAAATAGCAAAGAAAAGATTCGATGATTCAAAGATAAACATACACCATCAAGTTCATTTTTGATTCTCTGTGCTGTTTCAATCGAATCGAATTCAACGAGAACTTGAATATTACGTAAACGTAATATACAAATACGTAATACTTGACCTGTTATCGAGCAAATCTTACGAATAACATCCTAAATCGTAAAAAAATACGCAATTGAAAACAAATTCGTCGAAAAATCGTACAAGTGTTATTGGGTATTTAGCATTTTGAACGGTTAAACAAAGAACAGTTGTTTCATTCGTTGTTATATTAGTAAAATGACCAAATGGCCTACAAAAGAAATCAATTCAAATTCGAGAGATAAAATAAAAAGTTTCTACTCGGATCGTTGATCGATATCATTTCTTTCCAAGAATGACATGTTGTTGTTGTTATTAGTATTATTATTCGAATTTTTCTCATCATCGAACGAATCCCATTTCATTCGATGTGATGGATTGCCCATATCAGTTCGTGAATCGTCATTACGCATTCGTTTTAGTCCTTGTCCACTATTATAATTGTTATTATTACGATTATTTATCGGCATATAATTATTCGTATTTCCACGTTGATTCATGCTGAGAGAAAAGAAAAAGCAAATTCAATTGCGAACAAATAGAAACTTGAAAATATTCACCCTTGACGAGAATTATTTGATGAATTCGAATACATACGTCGGTCCATTTTAGTTTTGACACGGATAAAAAAAAGCAACAAAATATGATTTCAATTTTCTTGTTCGTTCGTTTTAAAATGATGGTGAACTGTGATATGTTGAGTTTTGTCGTGAGTGAGATCGAAAGAAATTTTTTTTTCGATTGGATCGACTATCGACCAATAGAAATTATCTCGAAGAAAATAGTCATATCAAATGGATGGAGGTCAGTTTATGCAAATGAAAATACATTTATATTAAAAAAAAGGTCTCTGATCTGTTTTATACGGATGCAAACGGAAAACTTGAAATTTTCGATTACATAGATGTACAATCAATGCAGTTATTAATGGAATAACAGCTAGAATAAAGAAATAAGTGTATAATCTATAATCATTGTCATTGCCTTGATCGTCACACTAAATAGAAAATCAATGAATATGAAAACAATTGTGATTAGACTTGAGATACGTACAGAAAATTTAAAACTATCTTTTCCCCTTTCATATATTTCAACATATCCAAAGCCAACAAACGAAGATAATCCTAGTGAACAGTAACGTAAGCTCATGACAAGACTCGAAGCAGTGTTCGGAGCAGCCAAATAGGCAAATTCGAGACTAGCAAGATTAAAGAATAATTCAGCAACGCCCATGAAAAAATATTGTGGAAGTTGAGAGAATATTGATATTGGTCTATCTACGATGCAAAATAATGAATCAAAGAAATTTGATTTCATAATAGTACCACAGCAACTTTTCTGTCGAAATACTTCGACAATACCAGCAGTAATCATAGCTACTGATGCAATAATCATACCACAAATAAATTTAAATTCAATTGATATGAATTTATTTCGTTTCTCCAAATATTTATAAATAAATATTCGAAGAAGAAGAAGACTAACTAAACAATCATATTCAATTGAATATCTTTCTTATATGACGTACTAATAGTTCCAGCTGGATCAAATAAAACCATCCAAATAGCTGACATTCCTTCTGTACTACTATTAGATGTATTCCCTTTGTCCATTTTGTCCATATACTGACCTTGAAGAATAAACGATGTCCCAGTCTTAGGAAAACAATTATCTTATAGATCCTTGAATATCAAATTGAATCAGAATTACCTGATAAATAGTCAATCCGTACGGTATAATCATAATAAAAACGAGAACAATGCGACGAAGTGCTTTGATGTCATTGACAGTTCGATCAAGGTATTTACCTTTGTTGATTCGTCGCGCATAATCAAGTATTGAAGATATTCGTCTTCCTCCTACGGTTACTGAATTATCATCATATTCATCTGATGTTTCAACGAGTATGTTCATCGAAGATTTCTGTTTTTTCATTTTTAATACAGTTGGTTTGTGATGTCGATGTTTCCGCCAGGTTTTAATAGCATTGATTAAGACCGGAAAAATTTTCGTAACAATAGTTTCATCAGGTTTAACATAGATAAAGTATCGTTTACCGGCAAGAAATATAATGAATGCAGTAAACAGTGATAAGATAGCAAATAGATATGCATAAAAATATCGATTTTCGTCATCCATCAATGCATTATCAGGGTATTCAAGATAGGAGACAAGTCCAATAACAATAAAAGATGCCGAGTTTGTTACAAGAACAAATTTATCGAAATATCGTGATTGTTCATAGGGTTCTTGTGCTTGTTCAGCACCGAAAACAGCAAGATTTCCTTGAATACCACCAATTCCAATAGCACTGAATATAATCGATATTATTTTCAAAAAAAAATCAATCGATCTACTTACGTAAAAAGAAGTGTACCTAAGATCGTATGGTAACATTTGGGTGTTGAGGGTGACTCAGATAATGTACTATTCTTAACAGATGAGACATTTGCACAGATCGAACCATGACTATCTTTATGAGTAATTAACACAATGAACGCATAACCGATTAAATACAAACAAAAACCTGAAGAACAAAACGTACACAATTTATAATTCATTTTATCTCTACCGATAATTATTGTCTTTGCTCGACCAAATTTTCCATCACTCAAAACAGAAAATACGATAGTAGAGACATAGCACGCCCCTAAAATATAATAAGAAAAGAAAATATCAGATTTCGATCGATTTCCTTGTGCAAGAAAATGTGTCTTACCAGAGAAAATAAATGAAAGAGAAATAGTATGTGATGTATCCCAATTAAATGATTTCTCATTTCGTAAGATTATAAAAAGATTCACTGTTAACGAATAAAAGGCAATACCCTCTAAAGTCGTCGTTGCTAAAATTAAATATACAGCTAAGCGTTTTTGATATGGTAGTCGATGGTCACGAGGACCCGAAGGAACTCCGGTTCGAGGAATCAACAGTGCCGTCTCATTTGGATTGATATCGTCCACCATACGGTCAAAATCAATGTCTTTTTAAGATGAAAATACTCGTTTTTCTTTCTCTTTGGTTTATAATTTATCAAAACTGTGTGTTACAACAAATAAAAGATAAGAATTCAAATGACGAATATTATTTCAAACAAAACGAATAACTTTATTTTTAGATATTTTATTCCCTCTTTTGTTTTGTTTAAAATCAATTTCGAAATTTTCTCGAACAAAACGAAACAACTGTCAATCAAAGTTCGATTTTTTTGCTTCTAAAAAAATTTATTGTTAGCATATCATACAAAACTGCGTAGGCTAAAACAGAACAGAACGAGAAGAAAAAATATAGTGCGGTGCATTTATATGCGTATGAGTCATTCAGAAGTAAACGCGTCATCCACGTCATCATATGAAGACGTGGCTGGTAGATTTCTCGTGAGCATAAATGAATCTATAAAATCAACAAACATATTCGTTATTCACATCATTTTTTCAAATCAAATCACATGGAGACATTTCAGGCAACAATTCAACAAATGCTTAACGAAGACAAACGAAGAGATACATTCAAATTTCTATCTTCACTAACCGGTCTCAAATTAAATCGTGAACAAGTAAGTCAAACATATAATTACGCAGATTCGTACAACATAATTTATCTTGGATCTTAGGTTTTTGTCGTTGGTGGTGGTCAACAATTTTCCTATCGTCATTCGACAACGATAAATTCCGAAGAACAAAAACTCGCAGATAACACTGATCTGTCCATATTAGATCTTCCCGATGAAGTCTATCTCCATCTATTCTCATTTCTTAGTCCAATTGATCTATGTCAAATCTCGAATGTTTGCAAGAAATGGTATCGTCTAGCAACCGATGATAATGCTTGGCGACAACGGCTCCTACGTGATATGACCAGTTGGCCATCGATTAGTTCACGTTCGAATCCATTGAGTTATATGCTTGTTCAATCAGATCGTTCGCAAAAAGAAATCTATCTAACATGTTCACCGACCATTCACCGACTTCCAAATCAAATCGACGATAGTCTCAAATATTTATCCTATGTACCAAGTTATTTCCGACGATTTTTCTTCAATTCAAAAGATTTAATTATGTTTGGACCCGGTCTTGAAAGTTACACATCGCCATTAGTTCGAAATCTTCTTTGGGACGAATCGAAACGATTCGAAACCATCGGCATGATACCTGGTCACGCTGGATTTGGATCTGGCATCAAATTTAAATTAGAAAATCATCAATTCAATTTAATTACTTTGTATACAAATTGCATGAAAGAACGTGAAAATCGAACGAATTCCGATCGATTAATCGCCAATAATCGGCTCGTACGATCGGACGACGTCGATCATTTTGAAATCAGTACACAAGTACGTGATGTTTGTCGCGAAGCTCACGGACTTGTTTATGTTATTGATGTCGATCATGATAATCAATTGAAAGATTTTTGTACGGAATTACAAGTTATGACAAGAGAATTCAGTAATCTACCACTATTGATTCTCTCGTGTATTCGAACGCCAGAAACAAAACGTTGGCCAGCGATCGATGTGGTTCGAGATTTGCAATTGAGTTCACTTGGCAATCAATGGTTGGTGCAAGATTGTTGTGTTGATAATATGAAAGGTGTGGATATCGGTTTTCGTTGGTTATTAGAGCCCAATGATTCCAATGATTTCTTTTTTCGTTCGACTAATCTCGAACATCGAATATCGACTGTGTAATTGTCTTTTGTTTTGTAAATAAAAACCGATGAGAGACGGATCGAATTTCCACTGACTTCACTTGATAGAAAAGAGGGGAAAAAATTAGATTTTCTCATCTGTCATTCATTGGAAAAGAAAATTATCATTGATCTTTGTTGTTAAATGAATTACAAGTTGTAAATTTTATTTCCTTGAAAAAATAAAACCAATCTTACGGTCGAATAATTACAAAAGAAAAGAAAAGAAAAGAAGAGAAAAAAAGGTAAACGTTATAGCTGACGTATATCAATTTGAAATTTGTTTTCCTGATCTAATTATCCGATTTGTACCGGAAAGAAGCAAAAAAATGGCATTTTTTATTACAAAAGAAAACGACAAATGTTCGAAATAAATCACTATTTTAAATCAATAAAATCCTCGTTATCTTCATTCGTTTTATAGGATTTTAATTGTTGTTGTTTTTGCTGTTCTGCTTCTTCTTCTTCTTCTTTTTTTAATGTTCGTATAGCGTGTTTTAATACATAAGCAACAATTTCAGCTGACAGATCTTGATAGACTAATTGTTCTTTATTTTCCTGTGATATTCGTCGTGGTTTGATTGTTTGATAGAAATCTCGTTGAAATTCATCATCGGAATTGACATAAGTTGAAACTGTTGACTTAGGCGTTTCATTATTCATTGTTGCTTCATTAATGCCAGCAATCAGAATTTGATTTGCTAATGTTTGAGCATTTTCTACGATTTGATTTCGTTCATCGAGTGAATATCGACAAAAACTATCATCGTCATGTTCATCATCACCGACATTGTCAGCGAATGATACGCTTTTATTACGATTCAAAGGAGTTTTTTGTGAATTCTTCTTCGATAATGAATTTACAGATGGATTAGTTGATGTTTGATCGGATGAAGGTTTTGTTTGAGTTTCTGATGTACGACGTTTAGTCGAAGGTGAAAGCGTATTTTTAACTTTATCAAGTATCGATCGAAATGAACTAGTTGTGTCAGTGTCGAGAGGTTCAAGTGGAGATGACAAAGATGATAATGGTGGTGATTCTCGACGAGGATTTTGCGTCTCTGAAATGTTTTCCGGATCGTGCGTAGTTCGAGTTTCCGATGTTGGACGACTTAAATCACGTTTAAATGCCAACAGTGGTCGAGCTACATACAAGTCAAATAAATCGATTATTTTCTTAGAATTCTATTCAATTCCATCGGAATATCTCATTTCTCTTTTGAATCGAAATTTAATACTTACCAATACGTTGTTCAAAAGCACCTTGAACAGCTGTACTGTAGGATTTGAGTTGTCCGAAGAAACTACCTTTAAACGTATCGTTGGGCGATGCCATTGAATAATTTAACTGAATATATAAGATTATACTAAAAGAAAAGGACAAGAAAAATAAATAAGGAAAAGCCGACTAATGCAAGAGAAAAGTCTGTGTGAATAGAAATGCTTTCTTGTCTTCAGTCGTTTTTCTTCGCTTCTTCTTTTCTGCTTTTTTATTCCTTCATATCAAGTCTCGAAGCTTAACACATCAGCAGTTTTTTCTTTTCGTATAAGTTTCTCAGTCTTATTGTAGTTGTGCGCTCGCGAGAATTTTTTCAGTTCTGGTCTAGAGCAAGTTTTAGGAAAGGAAAAAAAAGGGACCACTGGGACTATGAAGAAGAAAAAGGAGAGGTATTGGCGGTTCTAAATGTTCATCATGTTTTTTTTTCTTTTTTCTTATTCTGTCTAAGTCGCATGTTATAATGCCGCTGTCGACCTTGACTTGAAATTGACATATAGATCAGAAGAACACGAATAGCTAATTTCCGTTTGTATTTATTTCTTCTGCTTTTTGTTTCGTTGTAAAAACAAGCGCATATAATTAGATGAACGAATGAATAATTTAAAGAAAACTCACTAATTATTACAGAATATGAATTCAAATGTAATTCATTGGTTGAATTGATAATTGATAATAGGAGAATAGATTTATTTACTTCTTAAATATTTTTGAAACGATCGACATCATTAACTATTTTGCTCGGATTTTTTACCGGAATCTCTCATCATTATTATCGTGTTTATAGGAAAGAAAAAAACCTAGGAATGTTCGCTGAAAAAACAACGAGAGAGAGAAAGAAAAAGGAAAACGAGAAGGAGAGAAGCTTATTTAAGTAATCTCTTTTGGCAATCCTAGCCTTTAAGCGGCAAAAGAAAGCAGTGTAACCATTTCGACACAACAGTATGCTAGTGATCGTCGTTCATCTTATTTCGCTTGTAAATATCGAATGCGTATAGTAACTGATGAAGAACTCGTATTTTCCTTCCTTTCATTGTGTCTCATTTTCTCGTTTGCTTTGTTGCTAAGTTCATGTCGGGTCTGAATAGTAAATGAAAAGAAAAGAAAAGAAAAGAAAAAGAATGAGGAGAAGAAAAAACCAGACGGAGAAATAGCAATTCTGTTCGACAATTTATTCTTACCAATATATAGCTCGTACTGTCGTTCATATATTGTAATAGAGAAAATCTAGTCAACCATTTTTTTGTTGATTGTTGACAACGTGCATAGACGTACAGACAATTAGGATTGACGGCAAAATCTATTTGTGCTTTTTGCTGGAGAATGACGATGATCATATATTAGACTTTCTATTATAAAATCTGATCAAAATTAAAAAAGAAAATCGATCGATTGATTGATTGACTGATTTATGGTTTGCTGCATTGAGATAGTTCAAGGAAACGAATTAATCATTTTGTTATTCTAGTCAGTCGTTTCGTTCAATCAAATATTAGATATTTGATTTTCTCTGTTCGAGTTCAATGATTATCTTATTAAAAATTTATTTTTAAGCACGAAGAAAAAACGCAGATGCCAACGATATAAAAACAGTCATATAAGCTTACACGATGAGTCTCTTGAGAAAGATAAAAACGTTTTGATTATTAACTCATCACCTTTCGGAAACGTAATTCACTTGCCATTTGTACAGCTGCACATAATGGACAAAATTCAGCAACACAAAAATCACAAAAATATGAACCCTAAAACAACATTCAGTTAAAAAACAAAGAACTCATATTAAACTAAAAGTTTTTTTTCATTACTTCTATTCGAAAAGCAGTTCTCATTTTCGTTCGTAGAACTGCTAAATAACCAGGTAGACAACATGTTATCCAACAAGATTCATTCATACGCCAAGCAAGATGACAAGTAAAACAAGGAAAACACCAAAAAGTATAGCATGTTTCATTGCATTCAGCTGTTAGATCACATAGATTATGCGACCAAGGATTTTCAAATTCCCATGGATTGTTCTGAAGGTGAGTATTCGTTGGTTGCTGTCGTTGAATATTTGTATTACGATATTTCGAATCGTGAATTTGGCTTGTTTGTGATCCCCAATCGGACTTCGATGGCATTTGTGCAGTCAGAACAATAATAACAAAATAGAAATAAAGAAAATAGGTTGAAAAAGAAAAATGTGCGTTGGTTGTTGATGGCGATTAAGCTGTTCGACAGCGTACAGTACAAACACTTTATTTTATTGTTGACACATGACGACAAGTGTTGTTCTCTGACTAAATTGCTCTTTCTTTATGTTTTTTTTTCGAATCAGTAAAAAATTGTTGCCATTCGATTCGCCTCTTTTTTCAATGTAAATAAATGAATTCATATTAAAGGATGGCTTTACAAAAAACAAAAAACCAGTCATTGTTGTTCAGATTGCGCATAATCGTTATTTTATTAATGCTTTTTTTTGTAAAGTTTTCTTTTCTCAATTAAACATACGAGACAAAATAGAAAAAAAACTAAGTGGTGCAGATATTCACCATGCTGAAGTAGAGAGCAGAAAAACACGAAAAATAAATCGACGATTCTTGTTTACTTGTGAATACAGATGATAGAAGAAGGACAGAAGAAAAAGAAAAGACAAATAAATGATAGAGAAAAGGAAAAAAATAGAGAGAGAAGATATTTAATAACAAGAATAAAGAGGAAACATTCCGATAGACTTTCTTCTTTTTTTTTTGGTCACCTAATTTGTTTTCTCAACATTCACACGTCGAAAAAGTAGAGAGAAAAGAGAAAAATGAAAGAGAAAAAAAAACTAATAACATTTGTTTTGTTTTGTTTGTTATGCGCCAATTGATTTTCTCACAAGTCTTCGTCATCATCGGGTAATGCTGCATTTTGAGCATCTTGAATTTCTGCTTCATATTTTCTAATTGTTTCATTATCCATTTGAACTTCAGCTGGCTAAAAAAGCAGTAACACAAACAAACAAAATTTTTTTCAAAATCATTTATTTTTCTTCTCACCATAAGTGCTGGCATAGCAGTAAATTCAATATTAGCATCACCGGCTAATTTTCGTGCTAACCAAAGAAATGGTTTTTCGAAATTATAATTTGATCGTGCACTGATATCATAGTATTGCATGTTGTTTTTACGGTGAAATGTTATAGCTTTGGCTTTAACCTTACGATCTTTGACATCGACTTTGTTACCGCAAAGAACAATTGGAATATTTTCACAGACACGAATCAAATCCTTATGCCAATTTGGTACATTTTTGTATGTGATACGTGATGTAACATCGAACATGATGATAGCACATTGACCACCAATGTAATAACCATCACGAAGACCTTCGAATGACGATGAAATTTTAGTTTTCTGCGATTAGATAGTAAATGATGTGATCTTACCACCGAATTTTTCTTGACCGGCTGTGTCCCAGACATTGTAGATGATTAAACCACGATTTGTTTGAAATTGAAGTGGATGAACTTCTACACCGACGGTAGCATTGTATTTCTTTTCAAATTCACCGGTCAAATGTCGTTTGACGAATGTGGTTTTACCTTAAAAACAAAAAAGCTAAGTTCTTCAATCGTTCTGCAGAATTTCGTCATCACTCACCAACACCACCATCACCAACTAGCACAAGTTTAAATTCAGGAGCAGCTGGTTGAGCCATTATTTGATTGTTGAATAAAATTAAATGAAACGTAAAAGTTGAATATCGTGTGAATGGCTTGAGTAGATGATCTGAAAAACAAACATGCGTAATATAATTTTATGTTACTGATAAACACAAAAACAAAACTAGATTAATCATTTTATCTTCTTGCGTAAGTTTCGAGAAATGAAAGAAACAAAAACAACCGTCGAAACTGTTCGTCTATAGTCAGTCGTTTTTACATCTGAAACAACCGTTTCGTTTATCTTCACAAGAGAAAGATTTCTTTGTGAATGCCCTTAAACCAACGAGAAAACAAAAAAAATCGACAATAAACAAAATACAAAGACCATCCATAGTTTCCCCAGTTGATCTAATGATTCATCTGCTATTCTTTCTTCTCTTGTCTACATGTTCTACTACCTCAGCTACGATGTTTTTGACGATGGTGGCAGCAGCAAAATTAAAAAACAAAAGAGGTCGCCAGTTTTACGTCAAATTAGCTTTGCCCAGCAAAGTTTCTTTTATAAAAAAAGAAAAAGCGCGCACACAACGCCAAGAAGAAGAAGAAAACAAACAAAAATCTCTGTCTAATATATACACAAAATGTAAGTTTCGTTGATACAAAAGAAGAAAGGAAATACGCTCGTACAAACACGATAATGATATTTTATTTTCGTGTTTGTCTCGCTCTCTCTCTCTCTGTCGCTCGTTGTTTCTCTTAGAGTTATTATTAACAAAAGTGTTTAATCTTTGGAAACTAAAAGAAGAAGACAAAAAGCAAGTCGATGTGTAAAGAATATTTTATGTACAAAAACCAAAAACAAAAATCAAGTGCTTATCAGCTGCGTAGAAAGAGAAGATTTGTTTTATGTTCACTGGTGAGGAGAAGAAGAAAACGACGAGAGAGAGAGAGAGAGAGAGTTTTGTAAAAGAAGTAACAATTCACACGGGTTTTTCAAACGAAAAGAGACGAAAAAACGAACGAACGAAAGAGAGAAATAAAGAAAAAAAATATATATTTAAATAATTACACAACACACTCGATGTTTTTCTGTGTTATGATGATGTTTTTGTGAGTCTTCAGTCGTTGATGAACTTTCAACATTGGATTTTTGTTGTTGTTGATGTTTGAGAAGCGAATATTTCAATGTTGACAAAACCGAATGTTCAGATGTTGTGGACGATGACACGGAATTAATATGACCATTTGTTCGATTGACATGATCACCTGTCGGAACAATCACATTCGATTTCGTGAGACCATTACTTGATTTTTTCCCTAGTGGAGATTTGA
>Ga0209922_101049_pt1 | contig 28535 bp, 27 predicted proteins | sample ThiBiot_500_biof_FD_183946 | JGI IMG/M metagenome (GOLD analysis project Ga0209922, IMG submission 183946) | Wastewater bioreactor microbial communities from Cape Town, South Africa - Thiocy_expt_500_biof (SPAdes) | ecosystem: Engineered > Bioreactor > Thiocyanate-remediating > Anaerobic-Aerobic ... | reverse complement strand
GATTGTTAATTATTAAATCTAAGTTACCAATGAGAACGTACAGATTTTTGGTAATAACAAATAGAGAACGACATTTGGAATAACTAACGCAGTCAATACAAACAGACCGAGTAGTAAAACAAGAAGAATTAAGAGTATGTTGCGATAGATGATACGATTATTAATAACTGTATGTGAAGTTAAATCTTTATCGTATTTTGTTCGTCTACTCGATTGAAAACGAGGACTTATTTCTAAATAAAAACTAAACTTGCAGAATAAACAATTTAAAATCACACAGACATACGCGATATGCACGAACTGTCAGTTTTGATTCTGTCGTGCGGTGAAATGATCTTTGAAAATTAGACGTAAAATAATTAAGAGATCAATTGAGAAATGTTTTTTGAAGAAAATACTTGAATCTTTCGAAAACTTGATTTTTTCTTTCTCGATACTTTCTTTGCTTTGATTTTTCTTGGCATACTCAGCACGCTTTTCTTTATATCGATTAAAATTCAAATGAATGCAGAGAGAGAGACAGAGAAAGAACTTCATTGTTGTACACTTATATTGAATCTATTTACTTTGACATGCCTCTCTAAGAAACATTTATTTTTCATAATAATTACAAAAAGAAAATTGAATTTAAATCGTACAATATCTTGAATCACAAGTTGTTGGACTAACAAGATAGAAAACATAATATCCATTACAATTCGTAATCGAAATCGTCGCAGGCCACATACAATTATTGCCGAGATAATTAAAACAAGCTTGTCCATTCGTTGTACTACCTGCTGCTGACGGATAAACGCCACTATACCAACCAGAAGCCAAAGTTCCACAATGCAAATCAGCAACTGGACAATTAGCTAACATTGTTCCGGCTGCACCTGAGAATCGAACCCATTTAGCAGGAGTAAACATAGGATCATCACAATTGGAAGCCGATGGTTGTGATGCATGACGAGTACCATCAGTGATCAAAGTATAACTCGAACATTGCGATGGTAGTGCAGTCAGTGTACTTGTTGTTGTGATAGCTGTTGTCGAACAGATTGTACTTGCTGTGCTTGTACTTGTACTACCGTCAATGATCATCTCTGTCGTATTCATTCGTTGTTTCAATCCGCCTGTAGAAAAAAAAAGCGAAAATCATTCTTAAGAAAACAAAAAATCTCCTTGCCTATAATTAACAATGCGATTAACGTCCCAAAGATAGTTCCGAATATAATCAATATTAGTAAAAATAAAATTGTAATGACTTGCCAAGATGTTTCAGGTGTCGAGTCATGTTTTCTCTGTAGTACAATAACATTTTCATCCCAAACCGATCGACCCGGTAGAGTGTTGTGCATATTCGAGACATTTCCAATGTATGAAGGTGCTACGGACATGAAAATGTGACTTCTGTTTTCTTTTCTCGAAACTCGAAGATTAAAAATGAATGAAGAAGAAATTGAATTTATGTTTCATCAATAAATTTTATTCTGTCGAAAACGAAAAAAAAACTAACAAATAGAACAAAAGAAAACAAATACATGAAAACAAAAGAATTTTCTTTCGCATACAAGTTGAGAAAAGAAGAAAAAAAAAACGAAAGTCAATGTTATGATTGAACTTCGATAACAGATGTTGGCGGCGCTTCGACGGCAGTTTTCTTTTCTTTATCTTTGCTTCGATGATGTTTTTTGCTTTTCGATGAATGTCGATGTTTTTTGTGATGTTTCTTGTGTTTTTTTCCGTTTTTCACCGATTCATCTTGAGTTTTTTCATTCGATTCATCGACAACAGCTTCGACTTTGGACGAAAGTGTCGTTGGTTCTGTTGGTGTTTCTTTCTTGGCTCGATCCTCATTCGTAGCACGCGAACGACTTCTCGATCGTCGACGATCTCGACTTTAAAAAAAAACAAAAACATTTTCAAATTATCAAAAACTTTCTGCCAAAAAACCTACGTGGAATGTGACGATTCTTGCATATAGACAATAGTTCGTTGCGTTGATTGTTGAACAGTGGGTGGAGGACGCGGCGAACGACGTCGTTCCTGTTGATCCCGAGTCGACCGAGGTGGTGGCGATCTAAATTCGATTTCAATGAAAATTCAATTCGAAAAATACGAAAATTTACCGTCGATATTTGCTCGAATATTTGTCTTTGTTGTCGACGGGTCGTCGTCGGTCTCGATATGACGAAGATCGTCGTTGGCGACGAGTGTCTCGGATTGGCGAGTTTGCTCGACGACGACTTCGACTGCGACTGCGGCTTCGACTGCGCGATGAACGACGACGACGACGATTGTAACGCGAACGGGACGAACTACGTGAGTCACTGAAAAAACTCAACGATTAAGAACGAAAATGAAATCGAGAGGCAACAAACCTGCTGGAATAGGATGAATAAGACGATGAACGCGAACGACGACGGTTATTCGGCGATTTTTGCCTAGAAAAATCAAATTTCAATGAGCAAAGAAAATTTGTTCGATTTACATTCGTTGAAAATAACGTTGTTTTATGTAAAATTCGTCTTTGGAAAGTGTGTTTGAAATCGGCTGAGTTGTTGCTGTTTGATGATGCGCAATGAAAGTCGATGTCGACGTAAATGGCGCTTGTGGATGAGGATGAAACGGCGGCATATTGTATCCATTCGCTGGAATATGCGGCGCAGGAATCATTGCATGAGGTGCCGGTGCCGGGTGATGATGAATCGGCGGACCGGGGGGATAACCTTGGTAATGCGGAAGGCCAGCCGGCGGATAACGAACGCCCATTGGCGGAGGATAATAAGTTCTATAAAAAACAGAAAAACGTAAAAGAATATTCGAGAGTTTGGTTTTTCGAAACTTACGGTTGAATTGGATAGAGACCGTTGGTTGATGTTGGAGGAATGTGGTGAGGATAGATGACGTTGTGATGAGCTGGAGTTTGGTAGTAATGAGGAACAACGGGATTTGCTGGTGGCATCGGCGCAACGGGAGTTGTTGGCGAGGCGGATTGGTACAGAGAATTGATAGGCGGAGTTTCGCCTTCGGTTTTCTCGACTAAATAGAAATTTGATTTTGAAAAAAGTCGAAATTCAATTGAAAATTTACCTTCAACACTTGTCGACGATCGAAATGAGTCAGTGGGCTCGTCTTTCGGCGGCGTTGTTGTTCGTTCGAAATCCGAGTCTTTTTCTTCTTTAAACATCAATGTTCCGATCGACGGCGGCGACGGTGTTTCGCCACGCGGTTGCATTTTAATCACAATCGGAACTTTCACCGCCGGTCGTGCCGACGAAGACGTGACATTCGTCGGATCGTATTCTTCGTTTTCGTTCGAAAGATTCGTTGTCGAACTCGAATCGACATCGGCCGGTTCGATTGCTTGCTGAGGCAAAGATAAATGAGAGTAAACCGATTGATTTTGCCGTTCGTGCCAACGTTTAATATGATTTCGAAGGTACAAATTCGGGTTGATTTGATCGATGGCGACGTGTTGACAATGACACATCGGACATTCGTGATCCGAACTTTCGATTAAAGCCGTGCGAATACATTCATCGCAGAAACTAAGATTGCAACACGGAGTGATAACAGCGTCGGTAAACACTCGTTTGCACAATGGACAGAGAAGATCATTGGGAATTTCTTCATCGGCTGTTTTCGATGAACTTGAGGGTGTTGATGAAACATTTTTCTCGTCAGATTGTCGTATCGAATGAGCTAAAGCATCTTGTTTTCGTTCACTTCGTTCGACGTACAATTCTGCCATTTGTCTCGGCACGACCGAGGCGCCAGTTTGGTCTCTCAACGCACCGGGAATGTGTTTAGGCACTGGAATGAGCCGATCTCGTGGAATGCCGGTCGTTTTCTTTGGTATGGGGTCACGTGGATGACCTGCACCACGATGCGATCGACTCCCTCGATGATGATGATAATGATGGTTCATTTGGTACGGAGCGTGACGTGTCACGATGTGCGACGTGTGAGGTCGACCTGAACTTGGATTTGTTGTCGAGTTGCCCTCAGCGCCTGTCGACGACGATGGATTCGAATTATTGTTATTCGATGACTGAAGAAAAAAACACAAAATATCAATAAAAAAAAAACACGCGAAAAACCTACCAAAAACGAAGGACATTGACTTTTGATGTGCCCAGGCTGTTTGCAATGATGGCAAATAAACAAATTCGTTCGATAGGCCGGTTGAGTTGTGCTAAGAAAATCGAGATTTTCGATTATTTTTCTTTTATTTTTTGCAATGAAAAGACTTACACGTAACGAGCGTGTGAACCCGCTTGGATTTCTTTGATCATTTCTTCTTCAGTCATTTCCTTAGCCGGTGCTGAATTCGTTGTTTCGCTGAGTTGTTCCAACGGAATCGCATTGGTTTCGATCAACGGTCCGCTCTGATTCAAAAGAATCGCCGGACGTAAAAAACTATTCACAAAAGACAAAAATCTTCGTTTATTCAATTCGAAAAAAAAACAAATTTACTCTTGGACAATATCGTCCGATGAAACCACAGGCCTTTGGTTGCTCGTTGGCGTCAACGTATCGACTATACCTCGAATACGTCTCGCCACGATCACGCTGGCATTTCGAGGAATTAAATCCGAATTATCTTTGTATTCTAAAGCGAAAAAATGAAATTTTTTGACAAAAGGAAAAATGAATTCGACGAACCTTCATTTGTATTTGCGTTGCTGATAATTAAATCGTAATCATCTCGAGAATTATGCGATCCTGTTCGAGAAGATTTCGCCGAAATTAAACGTTTGAGTTCTCCGAGAGAACAACTCATTCCATCGATTTTGACTGATTGACTGATTCAAAATCTTTGTTCGCCTTAAATCGATATCGAATAATCGACATGATTCAAAGCCAAACAGTTCTGTATGCGTGTGTGTGTTTATGTCGATCGACAATCAAAAGATACAATAATACACAAATAAAACTGATACAAGACGTTTATTTTTTTTCTTCTTGTTGAATGTTGTGAAAGCAAAATGAGCTGACGAAAAATAAAATTCACACGGATACACGATTGTTGACACAAAGGAAAAAAAACAAAATCAAGCAAACAATTACGGAAAAATTAACCGAAAAACTGTCTATGAAAAAACAAAAACAAGATTACTATCGAATTTTGATGATCGCTGATGACGATGACGAAGTATTGAGAGAAGTTTAGCGTTGAATAACGGCGGAAAAACGCCTCGATGAAGATTTAGTTACCAGACAGATTGCTTTCGTGTGCGTTTTTCTACAATCGAACGAGAGAGAATGAAAATGAATGAATGAATACGGGCAACAAAGTGTTTTATATGTGTCCTATCACGAGCAATGACGAAATTAGAAATAACCAACAGGATGATTCATTCGTAACAACAAATAAACAACCGGCATTCGACGAGAACTTTGTCCTCCAATGAGATTTTCGAGTTTAATTTCGAATGGATGAAATAAACAACGACCTCTGCAGTCGTTAGTGATTGGACAAAATCAGTTTCTCGCAATTCGCTTTGACTGCCATCTATGTACGCAAGTGTCTCCGTGACCATTGGTTCGAGTTTTCCGTAATAATTACTCATGTTTCTTCTTCCCCTCTCCTGTCAATGAAAAAAAACGAATCAATTTAATTATTCTAGATGTTTTAATTAAAGAAAATTATTCAAACAAACACATGTCTTCACTATCTGACGATGACGGTGAGCTAAAACTGTTGAATTTCGAGAAAATTCTTTGACTTTGCAGATGCAGAACACGATTGGGATTCGTATTTAACTGAAACGAAAAGTGTTGCTGCAGCAGCTTGTTACTTCCGACAAGTAAATGTCGAGACTGAGAATTTGCCTTGTTTTTTTTTTGTGAATTTGTGTTCGTAGTCTTTGATTCCTCCGACGAATGAATTCGAAATTGGAGAGAAAGTTGAATCGATCGATCCGAGAAATCAAGATTCGTGGTGTATCGGAACGATTATTAGCAAAGACGGACCGAGATTGCGCATTCGATTGGACGGAACCGATGATCGGAATGATTTTTGGAGACTTGTCGACTCAACAGATATTCGAGTTTACGGAACAACGGAGAAATTAGTAAGACGAATCAACTGATTGATTAAAAATCGAGGCGAATTTTAGGGCGGACAAATTGTACTTCCACTTGGTTTTCAACAAAATTCATCACGATGGGCGAAATACTTCGAACGATACATAAAAAACGGTCCATTCGCTCGTGAATCTTGTTTCAAACCGGTAGCTGTCACTCGTTTGTCAAACAGAATTGCTTAGTTTAGTTTTTGTTCGTTTAGTCGCCGGAAAAACCTGCGAAGAATCTCTTTGAAATCGGTGATAAACTCGAGGCGGTCGATCCTCGACATCCTCATGTAATCTGTCCAGCAACGGTGACTAAAGTTCTTCCCGGTGACCATCGAATTGTGATTTGCTTAGACGGATGGAGTTCGTCGAATAATTTCAAAGTCGAATACTATTCGCGAGATATATTTCCGGTTGGTTGGTGCAAAACTGCAGGAATTCGAATAGCAAAAATCGGAGGATATCGTACGTTTCGTTTTTTTGTTTTTTGAGGAGAGAAAATGGGAAAATCTCGGTTTAGCTTATTCTCGAACGGCAAATAAACAGAACGAACTGAAAAAGAAGAAAACCACGATAGCTGACGAAATATCATCGAAAGATCTGACCGGTAGAATTCGAAGTTTATTTCGAGAAACCGTAGGCTAATAAATCGTTTTCTAGTAACTGTATTTTGGAATTATACGGGTGATAATGGCGGAGTTCTATTGAATCCTCAACGATTTCTTTACTTGATGCCATCGGTATTTGGTCCTGGTGAAGTTCATTCGGTTCTAAAGTTGATATTTGATTCGTGTGTGAATTGTTCTTTTCAACCAACGTTATTTACCAAACGTATCCGTGATATTTTGACAGAAACGAACAAACATTCGACGAAGGAAATCAAATGTAATTCGAATTGAAAAGAAACGAGAACAAAAAACAACAAATCTTTTTTGTAGTGGAAAACGGGACTTTAGTTGATGTTCCTTTGATTGAAAGTGAAGAAGATTTTTGGAATATCATTCGACGATTTCAAAATGGAATCTTAGCTGGAAATGATTTGCTCGTTTCGACTCTACCCCAGCCAACAACAACTATCGATGAAGATCAAAGTAAAGATTTGCTTGATTTCAATCGAATTCGAAATTCAGTTCAATTAGATTCATCGTCAAGTAATTACGAGAATAAACGCAAAAGTATCGAATTTGATCTCGGTAAATATTTTCGAAAGAAAAGTTTCTATTAAATTGACTTTTTGTTTGAATAGAAGATGAAACTTATCTGACCAATAGTAAAGTGTCAAAATCAAGTTTCGATGAAGAATCAATTTATAATACCGGTTGATTCGAGCTCAACTTTTCCTTTGTCATTTTAATTTTCGTATTTTTCAGAATCTTCATCTCAAAGTGATCTTTCAAATGTGATATCAGATCGTCTTGAAGAATACACTCCAAACGAAGTTGCAATGTTTATTCGAGAAATCGACTCGTCATTCAATGATCTCGCATCTCGATTTCTTCAAGAAGTAATTCTTCATTTTCAATTGAATTCAAATGACAAATTGTTTCGCGTAGGAGGTCGATGGCAAGGCTCTTCTTCTGTTGTCCATCGATATATTAATGCGATACATGGGCTTGAAACTTGGACCATCGCTTAAAATCATTCATCATATTGAAAAATTGAAAAAATAATCGTTGCAAAACAGTTTTTGTTCTCGGTGATTTTGTTTTTTTTTCGTTTTCGTGTCAAATAACAGTGCATTGCTTATTCTCAAGAGAAAATCCAAAACGAATCTTTTAGTATTTGGGGAGATTTTTCTTTCGTTATTTCTTTTTCGTTTTTCTGTATATTCGAATAACATTTGATCTTTCGAATGAACTTATGTAACTTATTAATTGATTTCAATTGAATTTAATTCAGTAAGTTTTTGTACAGCATATTGTTTGTTTACTCTCTCAATATGTGTCTATTCGGTGTTTTCAATAAATTAGAGTTAACAACGTATATCGAACTCGATACATCTGTGTGTTATTTATCGAATGAGAATGACACATTCTCATTGACATGCTGCGAATGTTCATCTGTAAAAAGGTCATTGATGTCAGTTTCGATCAAACATGCATGATGATTGATCAATCAATCGATCGATTACAACATGATCGATTGATTGAGAATACGAATGTAATAATTATTGTTTTAGATTTAGTAACAAGAGACGAAATGATTGCTTTTTAATTCGATCAGACTGGTAAATAGTTTTTCAATTCTATTGTTCCGTAAAGACTTCTTTTGATACGCACATACACACACACACCGACTGCTATCAACTAATTTGTTTTCTTTTTCTCTTCTCATCGAGAAGAACATACGCACAGATTAATATGTTGCTGATCGTATTATCATCAACATTAGAAATGGCAGACTAAACAGAGAAAATGATGAGTTGTTCATGTCTAATTGTAGTCATCGAATAAGTGCTGACTAACAATCGCCTCACACTCGATAGACAAAATATTCATATCCAATCTGAAAGTACTAATAAAGAAGAAAAGTTGCGTTTTCTCTTTTTTTTTCTTCTTCTTTGTGATGTGTATGTTCTTGTTGGATGAATCCGCCTCCTAATGATCTCATCTTTCATTCGTTTCCGTTCCAACCGTTTGTTCAAGGTTAAGAGAATGAGATTTGTGATTAAACTGAAATGAAGCAATTAGAATAAAAACGATCTTTTCTTCTTCTTCTTCTTCTATTTTTGAATTGACGATTGATTTCTTATGCTTTTCCTACGGCACGTTTTGTCTTTTTTTCGTAGTTGTCTAACCTTGAATCGTTGTCATAAGAAGAAATAAAGAAGTATTATTATTATTATTATTATTCGTATTTAGTTAGGATCGCGTGTGATGAAAACTAGAACGAAGGAATTCTCTGATGTTTGCAATGTAATACGAGATAGATTTTTAGCTGATGGGAGATCCGAGCCAATTAGAGTTGAACTTCAATATGAAAAATGTATGATACGTCCGGAGGCCAACGGTGTTTGTGTTAACATCGAACATAGTTACTATCACTAATTATTTTTCAATAACACACTTGTTCACGATGGACGTGTATTGCATCATTTCATTTCTTTTCTTTTTTTCAATAGATCTAATAGAAAAAGGAATGTCGATTAGTCGGTTTTCTTTTCGGATGTGATTTGCATGTTTCATTTGAATGAGCTGTCGAATGGCTCATTTAGATCTAAGTACACCTGAGTCAGAGAAGAGTTGTCGCTGTTCAAACATATGTTTGTTATTCACAAATATCAATCGAAGAACACCAGAGAGAGAGAGAGAGCGTCTGATGATCTCATGTTTCACGATAATACAAGGTCCTATGTTCTTTTTTCATAGTTGGTCACGATTATCTGATGAAATTTAAGTGTGTCTTTACGTAAGCCAGCCTATCATACACTTGAACAAGAAAGCCCTTCAGATGTCTGTCAAACGAGAGACACAGAGAGAGAGAGAGGAATAAGGTACAAATTAATAAATATGAATGGAGAAAGAGAGAGAGAGAGAGAACAGATAAAAAAAATATTACGACATAGTTGTTCTTTCTTTTCTCTTGTATCGATAGATGAGGAAGAAAACGACAGCATTTTTTTTCCTGGTACAATAAAAAAAAGGATTTGTCTGTTCAATCTCAATCATTTGCATGGAGAATTAAACAAGAGCATTTTACTCTTGAATTACGTCATCATAATCTGATCATCTTATAGTATACAAACGTAAGTAGCCTGAAGTTTGATTTCGTCATGTTCAAACATATTATCAGTCAATTTAACCATACTATTTGTTTATACAACCATTGATTTGATATCTTCAGATCGAACCATGTCTCGAATTTACAATTTCTTGGTTATTCTCAACCTTGTTTACAATGTCTCGTCAAATTTAATATTGTCTGAATATGGTAAAAAAATATCGATTTAATAGATTTTTCCTTGTAAATGTTAAATTGAAACTATCCTATTTTGAGAACAATGCAATGCACCATTAGGTATGGAGTCAGGCTCAATTAGTGATAGTGATTTGACCTCGAGTTCAACACACGATGCAACCAGTGTCGGTGCTCAAATGGCAAGGTAAAATAAAAAAAAAACCCGCACATTGAAGATTAAATCAATTCGATTAACATTTGTTTTATTTAAAAAAGGATTCGAACTGAATTAGAAGGAGGAGCTTGGTGCCCAGATAAACCTATCGGACCGAAATCATACGAATACATTCAAATTGAATTACATCATTTATTTTATATAAATGCCATTGAAACACAAGGTCGATTCGATAATGGACAAGGAAATGAATATGCCGAATATTTTCAAATTCAATATCAACGAGAGAATAATTCATCACAATGGATTGATTATTTTAATAAAAAAACGAATAAAACTGTACGAGAAAAAATTTATTATTCATGAGAAAGAAAAGTCACAATTATTGTTTTGGATTTTCTAGTTAATCAAAGCGAATATGAATACGTATTCAGCGGAGAAACGTGTTTTAAGTTCGACAATTCTTGCTAAACGCATTCGAATTATTCCCTATAGTTCACGTTGGCGAACGGTTTGCATGCGAGTTGAACTCTACGGTTGTCCGTTTCACGGCGGAGTTATTTCGTACACAACTTCGCCAAGTATCGATCGAGACACTTCGTACGATGGTAAAAAAACCTTTTCAACCTTTGCTTTTTTGTTATTTGTTCAATTCAGGTGGAATTGGAAAACTAACTGACGGAGTTTTGGGTGGAAATGAAGATTCTTGGTTAGTTTGGAATAAATCTTCAGTTACAATTCAATTTCAATTCGATACTTCTCGTCATTTCAAAATGATTCGAATCTATTTTCTCAATAATAAATATAAATCCGTTCGAATTCGTTTCGATAAAAATCAATTGATCGATCACGATATTTCTCCTCAATCGACCTCGTTGTCAACTGTTTTCGTTGATACGATTTATTTAACCGAACATCAATCGATGATCGTTGGCAAACAAGTCGAACTTCAATTCGAATTCGATGCTGAATTTCTTTTTCTCACGGAAATCGTTTTCGATACTCAACCAGCAGTGATTCTCAACACAACAACCAAAGATTGTCGAACAGGTAGAAGAAAAACATTGAAAAAAGATGATTTATTTATTCGGTTGTGTGATTAAGGTTGTTTAATCGTCGACAAAAATTTGACCATAACTTCATCATCGATTGGTCAATTGACTTCGTTCGAATGGTTTCCAACGATGATTTTACTGATTTTATTTCTTTGCTTTGTTTTCCTTTTAATTTTAATCGTCACTCGTATTCGTCATTATAATTTACGTCGAAAAACGAATCTCTACGAAAAATGTTCGCAACTAACAAAACCAACAAACCGTTTGCCAATTGAAACTCATCCAAATCAAATTCATATTCGATCGAATTACGATGATATCACATCAATGGGCTCGTACATCTATCCAATAACATCAACAACATCATTGATTCACACCAGTTCACCATCGTCTCTATTCAAAAGTGATCAATACACAAATAACGTAGAAAAAAACCTAAAAACTCGAATTCAAAATTCAAATTTTTCGTTTTTAGACGTATCATTACGCATCATCAGACATCACACAAAATTATTTTCGACCGATAAGTTTATTTAATTGTGTAGCTTTTCAAGAAGTTCTCCCGTCGAAGATAACTCCTTGTTATCCACCGGCAATCAACAGTCTAGAATTGTTTTCTCTTGCTAAAATATCCGAATCGAAATTCGGCGAAATCTTTCTCGGCAAATATCAATCGAAATCAGTTCTAATTAAGATTCTCAAATCGAATTGTCTTCAATCAGCGAAGTGAATATCCAACAAAGACGAAATTCTCGTTTTTTTTTAATTCGAATTTTAGAGAAAATTTTCTTTCGGAAGTCAATCTTCTTTCACGTTTAAAACACGTTAATCTTTCGTCAATCTGTGCGATTGAATTCGATTCGCTTTATTACGTTCAACAGTATTCAGATTTAGGAACTTTACAAGATTATTTTCACACGAAAACGAATAATTCAACTTTTCAAAAGTAAAAACTTTCTCTTTTGAACGTTCTTTTTCTCGAAAAGATTCGTTTTGATTCACATAGAATGAATATTTACTTTGCACATCAATTAGCCAATGCATTAGAATATCTTTCGACATTGAATCTCATTCATAATGATGTTGCAACGAGAAATTGTCTATTTTATCCTGATTTAACAATAAAATTAACTGACTGTGCAATGGCTTTGCATCAATTCGAGCACGAATATTGGATCTGTACGAATGGAGAAAAGATTCCATTGCGATGGATTTCACCAGAAGCTTTGACAGTAAGTCGTCTTTTCATTCAACGAAAATCACGAACAATCGAGAATTTTTCAGAATAAACCAACGATGCGATCAGATATTTATTCATTTGCTGTGACTCTCTGGGAATTTTGGTCTCGTTGTTCGAGTTTGCCTCACGTTTTATTATCCAATGAAGAACTTTATCAGTATATTGTTTATCAACAATCGTCCTATCAAATCGAACATTCAAATCAATGTTTTGTTCGTCTACCTCAACCATCCGATTGTCCAAAAGAAATCTTCGATTTACTATGCGAATGTTGGCAAATCGACCCGATCAAACGGCCGAATATATCCGACATTGTTCTCTATTTCAAACGACAAATCAATATTTCCTAATTATCTTAGTTTTTCGATAAATAAAATTTCAAAAAAAAACCAAAACTATCTTTGAAATAGGTGTGCATATATTTCGTTATAAATAACTTCTACATAAAAAGCGTTTAAAATATCGACAAACGAACAAAATTCACAATTCAGTACTTGGTTGAGTCGAATTCAATTGTTGACTTCTCGAATACGCTAAATTCTCGTGTCCAGCCGGCGTATTTCTTCCTGCAAAAAGCAGTGCTGGATTAGCATCAGTGAAATGTGCTCGTGGTCGATGATAATACCGAACATATTCTTCGTATGTCTGTCGAATTCGTTTGCCGGTCGGATCGACAAATTCTTTTTTCATCGTATTTCCTGTTGGACGAATTTCTCGGATCATCTGTTGACTTGCCGTGAGATCGTACCATTCATTTCGAAGATAGGAGAACAAATCACGTAGACACGACCAACGATTTGGACAACAAGGCAAACAGCCACAGCACCAGAACGATGTAAAACCGTGACGAGATGATTCACGAATCGAACGAACGAGAAAATACGATAGCCAAGGATTGATTGCTCGGTTGATCAATCGAAGACTTATCAAAGGAATGTCGATTGCGTAATGAAGATTACGAGTTTGTAAGTTTTCTTCAATGTTGTCGTGATAAATTCGAACCAAACGATAGATGTAATACGGCAATTGACAAACAATAAAAACAATGACATACACAATGACCTGAAAATGAAAACGAATTCTTATCAAAATATCTCGAATATCCCCTCGGGCGAACAAACCATTTTGATTAGATTTGGATGTTCGTCATCGTATGTTTTCAAATCGAATTGTTTGTATAAATTGACGTCTAATTCAGTGAGACTACTGTCGGTATCGAGATTAGATTTCGATTTTTTCGGTTTTCGATGAATAAATCCGCGAAGAACGAGAAACAAGATCATTAAAAATATCGGCAAAGCATTGCCAAAAATAAAATCCAAAAGGTAAATTGTCTTAATTGGACTTTGAACCTTCTGTAAATTTAGCCAATCAAGCTCCTCTATTTGGCTGCGATTCGTTTGACATTCATATGAACCGTAATTCAACGGTTTTAATCGTTGATCAAAAAATAATATCGGTATTAATGCATAACAAACAGCTAACCAAAGTGACAGAATTATACAAATGCCTGTTATAAATCGACGAATACCGTAACAACATGTTTGTCGTTTAACACAACGATCAACACATAAAAATACAATTGTATAAGCAAGAAGAAAGTCCATCGAACGTAGAATATACGTTTCGGCTTTACACCATGAATCATTCAGCCATTTGCCATTGTAGATAGCGAAATGTTGGCCAAGATCAGCGAATGAAACCATTTTAACAATATAAAATATCGATGTCCAAATAAATCCTTCGAGAACAATGTTCCAAATTAAAACATGAATACTTTTTCGACCGAATCGATCGTTACTAACGCATAACGAATAGAAATTTAAAACATTACCAAAAAAAGCAATAGCAGCAAGAATCGTATAAACAATGGGAATAATAACACGAATTGGATAAGCAATCGAATCCAATGCCGTATTATCCATGTTCGTTGTTAATTTCAACTAGAAAATGTTGACCGATGTTGAGTAGATTACATTTTTATTGTAGAACATTGCGATTAAGAACAAACTTTTTTTTTATTTGCCTTCAACTCGTCGCCTGCCTAACGTTGACTCGCATGCACACGTATATATATATATATATATGTAAATCTGCGTTCTTTTTTTCTTTTCCTCACTCGATTTATATGCCTAGTATTCTTCCCTGCATGATTCTCTTACCGTCCGTGGTTTCATGTCTTAGATACAGGTAAGAGATTTTTTTTCTCTTTTTCTCTTTCTCTTTCTGTTCTATTTTATATATCGATGCCAAATTCAAAGAGAAAAGTGTTAGGCCAATAATCTTTCAAACAGAATACATTACGGATTGAATTAATCATACAGATATTCACAATTGAAAACAGATGAAATAAGCAACCAAATATGACTCAAGATTCGATATGCTTTTGTTAGTTTGAATAGAGAAGAGAAAATAAATATTCTGGCTTCTTTCTCTTTCTATGTGCAATTTGATAATCAATCCCGTATAAAACACATATTTTATCTCGCTTTTCAAGGCTTTGAATATAAATATCATTCGAATTTCGACTATTTAAAACGATATCATTTCAATGTGTCGATACATTTTGATCTTAAGAGAGACGATACTTTATCTTGACATTTCATTTGAACTTTTACTAAATGTGTAAATTTTTTTTTTACATTTCTCTTTAATATCTTTGCAATAAAAACTAGTTTGCTCGCATAAATTTCTGCAATTATTCACTTAAAAATTTGCTACAATTGATATTTGAATAGTAAAATAAATGAATACTTGAGGTGTCACTAGTTTACTGAGATGGTGTGAGTGGCACAGTATTTCTCATAATGAGAGAGAACTTGTCCAATAACGAACGAACGTACATATTTATATATTTATATTTGTGTCAGTTGTGAGGAGAAAAAAATTATTATTGTATTTCCGTGTTTTAAGATATTCGTGTGAAGTCAATTTTGCAGATGATTGTTGTTGTTGTCGTTATTTTTAAATAAGTAATTTGTGGCAAATGTCGTCATTAGTCGATGAACAAGTACCGACCATCACGAAAGACGAGTGCTCGTATTATGGTCGATTGAATCGAACTGGTTTTGGTCTTATACGATCGTACGAAGGCATTCCAGAGAATCTCTTGATCAATATTGTCGTTTCAGCGGTAATAAAACTCAACTGAAGACGAAAAATATGTTGAAATTGAATTTGTTTTAGATTCTTTTGCTCGTTTTTGTTTATCTACGACGTCGATTTTCGGATTCGAAAAGTATGGCCGATGGAAACGAGTAAATTGATCGTTTTTATTCGTTGAAATTATCGAATTAAAATTGAATTTGTTAGAATCTCAGCTCTTCTCTATGGTCAAAGTAGTTCAGCCAAACGTTACGTTCAAAACGTAGGTTTTCTCTAAACATGAATCGCATTGTTTTCGCACGAGTCTCTTCCTGCCTATTGACATAATATGATTTCTTTTCGTTTCATCCAGGCCAATGAATCCTGTTTGCATCGATATTTTGTGGTAAATCTAGTTTTCTTTTGTCCGTGATCTATTGTCTCTCGATCGAATTAAATTTGAAACGAATATGAGAATAACTGAGTTCGATTTGATTTTTGTTTAGACACGTTGGTCGTGGATTCGAGATCTGTTTAAAATCAGGTAGATTTTTAAAAGATTGAGATTTTGTTGAACAAAAAACTATCGATTGGTTCGTAGTGATTGGGATGTTTATCGAAATTGTTCGCCAGATGCTTATTATTATTTACTATTTCAAACTTATCTCATTGTTTATTTGCTTTTTTTGACGATTTTCTCGTTGACAATCATACTTCCAGTTAATTTCCAAGGAACTCAAGGTTCATTCAGTTTTTTCAAAAAAGAAACAAAAAAAAGATTTGTTTTCTATAACAGGTAGTTCAAAACAAAGATTTGCTCATACAACAATCGCTAATCTTCCACCCAAGTATTTCTGTTTGAATTTCCTTGCGAAAATCTTTGATTTGTCGGTTTAGTTCTCCATTACTTTGGGTACATGCTTGTGCGTCGATAATCTTTGTGTTGGCTGGCATAATCGTTGCTTATTTGTATACGAATGCAACGCGTTATTATGCAACTGAAGATATGGTAAAATAGTTTGACTTTTTGATTTGAATCTTTTGTAATTAAATTGTTAGTACGAAGATGAAGAGTCGAAAGAAAAAGTAGAGTCTCTCTGTTGTATTCTGTGATTGTCTTTCGTTGTTGTTCATTTTCAAATTAAAAACGAAATTCGTTTATTTAGGCAAGTCGAACGCTGATGATTCGAGGAATTCCTCGTGAATCGTGTCACGAACAGAAGCTAACTGAATATTTCCAAGAAGCTTATCCAACATTTCACATAACACACTTGACCTTAGTTTACAACATCGCTGTGTTACAACATGTTTACAAACGACGGTTCGATCGTTTTTTTTTGTTTTGTTCTGTTTGATCGTTTTCTGTTTGTTATTTCAGCGAACTCAATCTTCGAATTTGGCAAGAAAGTAAACGAATGTTCGAAACAACCGGCAAACGACCTGTTGTTTACAATAACAAATGCGGTCAATTATGCGGAGTAAATCTCGATTTCTTCTGTTTTGTTTTTGAATATATATTCGTGTTTTAGTGTTGTGCAAAGGAAGTCGATGCAATCGAATATTATGAAAAATTGTATGAAATGTATAAAGAAAATGTCGAACAAGAATATTCACATGTTCGAGAGAAGAAATGTGGTCTCGCTTTTCTAACGTTTTCAACGCCAGCTGAAGCACATCGGTAGATGTTTTGTTTTGTGGAAAAAGTAGTTCGATGTCGTTTGTTTGTTTAGGGTTTGTTCGAATTTTCGACCGACTTGTTTTTCGCCTGATGGTCGACCGAAAACTTCGACTAGTAAATCACTCGGTCTACACGAATGGAGCGTTAGTTTCGCACCAAGTCCAAAAAACATCATTTGGTAACCGAGAAATCAATTTCTTCGAGCGAAATTTTTCTTTTTTTCATAGGAAAAACATTCCAATGAGTGAAATCAGTCATTGGTTTCGCATCATCGTCGTCAATATCGTAAGTTTTCAACCGAAATCCTTCACTGTAACACTTTTTTTCGAATAGATTTTAGTATTTTTTATGATATTTCTCACAACACCATCGATTGTTATGAGTACGCTCGATAAAATCGCGAATAAATATCGTTCGATCGATCCTTTAAAAAAAGTGACTGAGCAAATTCAATTTCCCGTTCTCTTAACATCGGTATTTCCTGTCCTATTGCTCCGAATTTTCGCAGCAACAATGCCGTCATTAGTCAGCATAACATCGTTATTAGAAAAGCAATGGAAAAAATCTGCATTGGACAAATCGATGATGGTGAAATTGTTTGTTTTTCTTTCGATGATGATTCTGATTTTACCGTCATTGGGCTTGACGAGTATCGAAGGTTTTCTTCGATGGGTTTTCGAAAATGAAGAAGGCATTTCGCGAAAGAGTCGCATTCGTTGGATGTGAGACATGATTTTCTCTTTTGATATTCAAAAAAAAGAAACAATTCTGATTTGTAGGTGTGTTTTTTTGCCAGATAATGGTGCTTTTTTTGTCAATTATATCATAACTTCGGCTTTTATTGGTGCAGCTATCGAATTATTACGTTTAGCTGATTTGGTTTTTTATATTTACATAATTGTAACAGCGAAATCAACTGCCGAAAGACGAGTTATTCGTCATGTAAGTGTTTGTTTTCGGATGTTTGCTGTCGAATTCATTGAAAAATTCATCTAGGCTCTTCAATTTCCATTCCGTTTCGGCGTTCAATATGCGTGGATCTCCGCTGTTTTCTGCATGATTGTCGCCTATTCAATCGCTTGTCCTTTGATCACACCGATCGGTATTTCCGAACGATCGAGTTTTTCATCTCTTTCGAATATTTTTTTGTCTTGTTTTCAGGTTTAATCTACATGTTAGTCAAGCGTGCAGTTGATAAATATAATTTAGTGTTCGTTTATGACACGGAAATCGCCGATAAAAGTGTTCATCGTTTAGCTGGTAATTTCATAATCATCGCTTTGATTATTCAGCAATTGACGTTACTTTTCTTCGTACTCGTTCGTTCTGGTTCGTTTTCACAAGAAATTTTATTGATTTCGCATTGTTTTTGTTTGGTTTTCTGTAGAAAAATTAACATATTTATCCATGACTTTATTGGGCAGTTTTATTCTCACAAGTAGAAAAGATTTTTTTTGTTGATTTCGAAAGGAATTTAAATGATATTTAAGGTGGTGTTTATTTGGGTTTCTCATGTTTCGATTGTTTTGGTCAATGGAGTTCGAAGAAATATGCGGCAACAAGTGCAATTCTACCCGAGGTCAGCACTCATTTCATCTCTCATTCGGTTAAATACAAATTATTAAGAGAATTGTTTAACATCGTAAGAAGGGAAAAAACGGGGCATTCGGGCTGGGAGAGGGATTTGAACTTGTTTTTTCTTCATTTGACTTCGATTATCGAATTTTAGGAAAGTGGAAATCGTCAAAAACTTGATGATTTAGGTGAATTGGAGGAAATCGAAGGTCGTGAAACGAAACAACGTGCAACATCGGTAAATGAATTTGTTTGTTTTTTGTTTCTGTTGAAATGAAATTGTTGAATTTTTGTAAATTAGAATTATATTCCAACAATTCTGAATGCATGTATCGAAGAATTTGATCTGCCTCCGAGTATGACGAAAATCCGTCGACCCTCGACACGCGAACCCTTGACGCAAGGAAATCATTACGGAACGATTGATCCAATCGATCAGCCGATTATCGTTGGAACCGGAGACGAGAATGATTTACTTACAGATTAAAAACAACGAAAATCTTTTCTTTTTTTTCCTTCGTTTTATCGAATAATCATCTCAGAAATCACGCAATATGTTTTTTTGTTGTATTTTATTCGTTTATCTTCATTATCAGTAATATTATTTCTACTGGAATCGATCTGATTTTTCGTTGTTCTAGATGGCTGATGATCTAGGTGACGATGATTACTATCTTCAAGAAGATTTTTCTCTTGAACCAACGAATTCCAATGAAACAAAAGTGAAAACGAAAAAAAACAAAGATAAACCATCGATAAAACGACCGATCGGATCCTATTCGGATTTAGTTACAACGATTCGTCATTTCTATAAAAAATCCAAGAGTGAATACGAATTAGACGAACTACTTTCGATCTATAATAATTCATCGATATCTGCTCCATCTCCATCGGCAACATCGATTTCACTCGACGAATATCTCAATGAATTACTCGCCAAAGGCAAATGGTCGAAACAAGCCGATCTTTCCTCAGCACCAGTCGTGTTGATCATCGCACAATCTGCATTGCGTTGCATTGAATTAGGAAAAACTTTGAAAAATTCTTCATCATCAAAACTACTAACATTTCATTATTTGTTCGCTAAACATAAGAAACTTTCGGAACAAATTGATTTGTTAAAAAAACCGAATACTTTGTTTAATATTATCATCGGTACGCCGAAACGTATCGATGATATTCTTGCCGAGAAAGTCGTGAATTTCAAACGATTAAAATTCGTGCTCATCGATTGGAATTATGCGAATGTCAAACAACAACGTTTAATCGATTTAAATCAATTGAAAAGTGAACTTTGTCATTTGTTATGCGAACAAAAAGTTTTGTCGAAACGTTTTTTCAATGAAAAAACTCGAATTGGACTTTTTTGAGTCGTTATGTTCTCGTTTTGTTTTTTGTTTCAGATGGGAGGACCTGCAGAAATCGATGGAAAAACTCATAAGGAAACAGATAATTTCCTTCCGTGTAAATTCGTAATTAATGGAATTACATATACATCAGCGGAAAATTATTTTCAATGTGCCAAAACGACGAATGATGCCGACAGAGAAATGGTTCTGAAATCGGGATGCGGCGTCGGCGCTTGGTCGGCTGGTCAAAAGATAAAAATTCGTTCCGATTGGGAAAAAGTTAAAGTTGAAGAAATGTACGTTGGGAATTTAGCAAAATATCAGCAAAATGAAGATTTACGAGAGCAACTTTTGAGCTCAGGAAACGGTTCGATTCGTTTTACTGGTTCGACTCCATTTTGGAATAAATGGAATGGATTAATTCAAGAACGTATTCGAGCAGAATTACGTCAGAATGGCGACGAAGACGCACAACGTGCTCAAAAAATTCGTGATTTAATGAGCAAATATGCTCAAGAAAACTAACGCTTACGAACATTTTGACATTCGTTTTTAATTTTACAGTGAATTGACTTTCCCTACTCCAGAAAAGTGTGATATGTTTTTAACTAAATAAATAATTTATTTTTATCATTTATTCAAGTATCATTATCGTCTCGATAATCAACAGAAGAAGAAAAAAACGTCATTAGATAAAAAAAAATGACGTTGTTCTTTCGTGATCGAAAGGATTTTCTTGCAAATACCCTAGACGTTAATCAAATCAACGCTATTCATTCAATTGAAAGTTAATCAAAAGTGAAACGTTTGCTTTTCTCAATTTCGTGCACTTTGTTATATAATCAAAAGGATAGTTGACGAAGTTTAACAAACAGATGCACAAATCGGAAGGCAACTCACGTAAAAAGTACGTCATTAATATGTTAGATTAAAATTAATTAAGACAAATCATTTCTCCAATTTGTAATCTTCATTTGAATATCGCACATAGCAGTCTTCTTCTTCTTTTTTTCTCGTTTCTCTCGCTAGTACCGGGACGAAAAAAAATAGAAAAATAAAAAAACAAGCGAGAAAGGAAGAAAAAGAGAGAAACTAGAGAAAATAAGTTTAAGTTATTCATTCATTTCTTTGCAATGTGATGTATTAATTACAAACTCTTTCTTTTGTTGCTCGTCTATGTCAGATGAACTGCTTTTCTAAGATTTTGTCGAGTATCATATGGAGACAGTAAGTATTTGTTGTTTTCTCTTCGAGAATGATCGAGTTTGATTAAAATACAAGTTGTTCGAATAATAAACGAACTTTTCTTCTATCAACAATCGAATGAATGATTCTGTTTTTCTGTCGATTATATTTTTGGTGATCAATATATTTTTTAGTCCATTAAAATTGCCATTGATCCACGAGGGAATCATACGTCGCGCATAAATAATTACCCAAACAGATCACACGAGACATTCGACACCTTCACACATAGAAACTATAAAAGTCTCTCGCTTTTTTTCTTCTCATTCTAGATTTTTCACTAACCTTCATCTCGAAACTATGAACTCACGAATTACATTCGCTCTATGCATCATCGCAATGTTTTTACTCGCAGTTGCTCTACCAATGGCTACTGCTGAACAAAACGGACGATTTCAATCAAAATTATCAAATCCAGGATGGCTTTCAGCACCACATTTTCCAGCATTCGAAAAACGAGGTCGATTCGTCTTTCGTGATTTAGCCAATGCTCATCATCAATCAGAAAATGATGAAGCAGCTGTCAATCCTGACAAACGAAACTGGCGTTTATAACACAGCCAGCCAACCAACCAACAAACAAGCAAAAACATATTTATTCTTTTATTCCAAAATAAAAATTCTTTTCAAAACCTCTTCAATAAATAAATGCATACGCAATGAAATCGTAGCTTACAAATCGATCTTTTTTTCTTCTTCGTTTATAAATATATGTTGTACAAACACGGAAAAACATTTTTAATTAATTGAGATTTGATGGAAATTTATGTTTTTCAAGAAAAAGAAATACTGAAGAGAATTCTCGGGAACTGTCACGAAATAATTCATCACCAAATGGCATCTCTAGTGTATTCCTCGCATAGAGACTTGTTTATTAATTCAAATACACGGATCATATGTGCCATTTTTAATTACTAATCGAGAATGTCTGTTGATTGACCAGTGAATGGCCTCCTCTACTGGTCATTTAAACTATCGATTGGCCTTTTGATCAGCCAATAACATTTTTATGATCTTCGATCGATCGATCGATATGATGATAGATTTATAACTTGCCATCTTAAGTTATGAATCGAATTGAAAAATACCCGTTAAATCGTCGAAAACATTATGTTAATCGAAATTTTCAAATCTTCGATGATTTAAACAAACCATCACACAAAAAGTTCTCGACTAAATCCGAGTCGACATCGATTGTTAATCGTAAACCCGAATTTCTTCTCAGTATTCATCATAAAGAAGGTCTCGACGTGGAAAATGGTCTTCGTCCACTAATGTGTCTATTAAAAGAATTTCGAGCCAAAGAAATCGCTCAAAATGAATCTCGTTCATTAATTTCCATCAAAGGTCTCGATAATATCTATTACAAAACACGAAAACCTCTTCAAACTCACGATGTTTGTCGACGTTTTCAAAGCGGCATGCCCGTTTGGCTTTATTTCACCACAACCTGCGAAACCAACGATGAAAATTCGACTTTAAATTCCAACGAATTCATCGATTACACACGAAAAGAACGTCTCCACTACGGTTACCGCGGTCGAATTCAACGCGAACAACTAAAACTCAAAGAACAAAAGCAAAAATTCTTCAATCGAGCACCTCCACCCGATCCATCAGTCCTTCTCACATCAACTCGTCGAAATACACCGTTATCAACTCTCTGTCATTTAGTTACACTCGGTTCTTTTCTCGATTGTGGAACGTACATTGCTCATGGCTCGACGTTAGCCGACGTCGATAAATTCGAAATCGAATTTCGCAACGTTCCTCAATCGATTCACTTGCGTTCGATGAAAAATCTCGATGAAACCAATAAAATTCTCTACTCAGTCTCGATTCCTCATGATCATATTGAATCGTATTTAGTTCTCAATCATCAGGATGAATTCATTGATCTATTCATTCCGCTGCTCTACGCATTGAAACCGATTCAAGAAGTCGAATTAGATGAACTGGGCACTCGAACACGAACACGTTCGACTCGATTTCATCGTTTCGAAACGCAACATCTCGCCCAATCGTCCGTTCTTCACGTTCGAATTCCACTTTTAAACACAAGCAGCAAGATGATCAACGATTTAGCTGCTCGATTAGCTGAAAACAACATTCGAATCTTCTACGGAAATCTTCGAATTATTTTCTACGAAAATACTTATTCAAATCCCTATGAAAACCTTCAATTCAGCAACTATCTTTGCAATTATTCGTGGCACATGTTAACTTCGCTCGGCTACCGTTTAAAAGACAAATTAACTGACCAATTCGTCGCTAAACTCGTCGATCTTTCGAACGATTCGTCGTTATTCTATCACTCACTTCGTGATCTCTGGAAAGCGTGCAAAGCCAATCGATTCGTCGATATTTACATTGCTTTATGCAATAACGCGATTAAATATTCGGATGTCGGCGCCCGTTGGTTATTCGATTGCACAACACCGAATTACTGTTACGTTCCGCGAGTGATCGTCACTCCGACACAGATTTTGCCTCAACCAATGCGGCCAATGAAGGAAAATCGAGTCCTCCGTGGCGGTCGATTCGGCTCCTCGTTTGCCTTCTGTCGAGTTTTGCTCCGTGACGAAGATTTAGTCACAATGTCAGCTGAAACCGTCGAACAATGTCGAGAGAGAATTCTCGATTTAATTCATCAGGATTTAACAATCGCTCAGACTGATTACGAGTATCTTCATTGTTCGAATTCGCAATTACGTGATCGATCGTTTTGGTTTTATAAACCGAACAACGGCAACACGGCTGAGACGATACGGAACTGGATGGGCGACTTTCGGTACGAATATTCGGTGTCTTCGTATGTCACGCGCATGGCGCTTTGCTTTACGGGCTCGATAAAAACTTTTACGATACAAAAATCAACGGAAATCGAGCAAATTCCCGACATAAAAACCGCCGATGGTCGGTATGTTTTCACCGATGGAATCGGCAAAATCAGCGAGCCGATGATGAGACGAGTTTTCGAATCGTTGGATCTCAATCAAACATCGGGTTATCTTCCCTGTGCACTGCAAATTCGTATGGCTGGCATCAAAGGCGTCCTCGTCAAAGCGCCTGAACTCGGTTCGCGCGAGATTATTCAAGTTCGTTCGTCTCAAATCAAATTTCAATGCGAACACTACGATCTCGAAGTGATCGATTACTCGAAACCGTGCAATTTAACGCTCAATCGGCAAGTCATCACTCTCCTTTCGTCACTCGGCGTGCAAGACATCGCGTTTCTTCAAATTCAAAACGAAGCTCGTCTCCGAGCGACCATGGCGTTGCTCAAATGCCGAGAGGCGATTTCTTTGTTGGACAAAGTTCGGTTTTTTGAATTCGAAAAGATCAATAACTCAGGCATCGACATTTCTCAAGAGCCGTTCTTTCGTTCGCTGTTAATCGCTGCGTTTCGCGATCGACTTCGTTGTTTGAAACAACGATCGAACGTGTCGATTCCTCGAGCATTCGGCCGAGCGATGTTCGGCATCATCGACGAGAGCCGAACGCTCGACTACGGCGAAGTTTTCATTCAATACACATCGAACAGTCAAATCGAATCGGAAATCGTTCTCGGCTACGTTTGCGTCACCAAAAATCCGTGTTTATATCCCGGTGACATCCGAGTTTTGAAAGCCGTTGATGTTCCACATCTGCATCATTTACACGATTGTATCGTTTTTCCTAGTCGAGGCTGCCGACCGCATACAAATGAAATCTCCGGTTCGGATCTCGACGGCGATGTCTACTGGGTTTGCTGGCTGCCGGATTTAGTTCCTCAACCGGAAAATCAAATTCCAGCATTGGATTACGATACAACCGAGAAGAAACTGCTCGATCATGCGATCACCATGGACGATGTGGCCGAATTCTTGATTGATTACATGGCGAATGACTTTCTTGGCGAATTGTGTAACGCACATTTAGCTTGGGCTGATTTAGAAACTGCTGTAAGTCCACGTTGTATTGAATTAGCTCGTGATATAGCAGCGGTGGTTGATTATCCGAAGACGGGCGTCAATCCTGTGAATGATGAAAAACGTCGAGAATTGAAAGCGCCTCGATATCCAGATTTTATGGAAAAGGAAATGCGAACTTATCCAAGTCGAAAAGTTCTTGGAAAAATGTACCGACAAGCACGTTGTGCGTATGATTTACATGTTCAATTGGAATATTTCGATCAGAAACATTCGATTGAAATCGATGAAACGCTTCTCATCGATGGATTCGAAGCGTATCTCGGTCAGGCTCAACGACACTACGATTTATATTGTAATAAATTACAGCAAATTCTTGATTTATACGATTATTCGACTGAAGCTGAGCTGATCACCGGCTGTCAGCCGTTGTTTCTCGATGAGAAACGTTCGTATGACGCGGCTGATGTTGCTGGACAAGATTTTAAACGTTTACGTACGGACACCCGACGAGAATTTCTCAACGAATTCATTCGTTTCAATGAAAAACAACACCGAAAACGTGACAAAGACCTCAGTTTACTTTCGAATGACCCAAAAATTGCGCAAAAACAATTGCAAAAAGCTTCGGCTTGGTATTACGTCGCTTATACCGAACAAAACGAAGACGAACAATTCGTTCGATCGAAATCATTCGCTTGGATTATGTGGGATTTCCTCTGTGAAATCCGCTCACGTAAAGAACGAATTCATCATCTCTCATCTCGAACGATTTCCGAAGCCTTGAAATCCTACTACATCACCATGACCAACGTCAAATCTCGTCACATCTCAAATTACGAAAAAGCAAGAACGAATCTCTACAAATATCTGTTAGAAGATCAATGTGAGCATTTATTCGAGCCGGCTTTTTCGTTTTTAAACATCCCGGAATTAACCGGGACTCGTGTTCGAGTGATTATCGATGCACAGAATCAATTAAATAAATCGAAGACAATTATCAATCTCAATCGACATCAATATGATATCGTTCCGTTGAATCTGACGAAAATTCATTTGTTTAATAAGGCGAATCGGTTCTATGCGAAATTGTTGTTACGACAGCCAGCGATTGCAACTGTGCTTGAGATTGCCATTGATTGGGCGGCGAAACATCAGTGTTTTACGAGAACGGATCGAGATGGAAATCGAATTCTTGTTTTGAAACCAGAGATTTTCTTTGAACGAGCTTTGAAAGCGTTATTTAAAGATGTTCCGGCGAGTTATTTGCCGTCAATCGATGAGAATGATGATGATGATGATACTGCTGAAGATTTAACAAAATTAGTGAATGGCTCGATGGGAGAAGATTCTGTTTCGTCGTCGGATCATCAAACAGCCAAACGAAAACATTCGGAGCTATTTTTAACTTATGAACAATGGACGAATTATATGATTGATAAAGTGAAATTATACAGAGAAAAATTGTTTTTCTTTTCATTTACATGTTTTTGTGTTTAGTGGGATTTTCAAGCAATTTCATATAATTTTCAAAAATTAATTCGTGTTTGTAATGATGAAAAAGATATTTGTTTTCTCAATATTTGTCATGTTCTTCTTTTGGCTTTACAAAAAATTGGTATTACTCGAAATCTTGATAATTCACCGGTTGATTTGAAAGATTCGCTTGTCTATCGAGTAAAATACAAACAGTTGGTTTTGTTGCATTTTCATTGAATTTGTTTTCGATTTCTAGTTGGATCAATCATCGAATCGAAATCGACCATCATCAACTATCAATGAAAGTTTAAATAAAACGCAAGATAACTGATATTTCGATCTAGTCTTTCACAAAGATGTATAAATTCTCTTTCGCTTTTCTTAGTTACTTTCAAAGTGTTTTCTATTAGCATCGTTTTGACAATGTATATATATACTTTTGTTTTGTTTCAACTGACTTTTGTTATTATTTAAAATAAATACTTCGAACTAAAAACGGTTCATCAGAACCGAATATATTAGATCTTGATGAGAATTAGGGTGCTTCTGTTTAGCGCATGATTGATGAAAAATCAACGAGGTAACAACTCTTTTTTGATTCTATGAGTCATTTTGAGTTTTTTTGTGATTCAAATCCATTATTTCCTCCTTGGTTTCTTCACATGTCCTGAGTACTTCTTTCGAGAAGCATCGTAATGGGAATTTATATTTTGAAAATACTAAATCCCGAAAAAATCAAGATGCACCACTCTAACATTCATTCAATCAACATACAGCACAATATTTGAGTATTCTACAAAATCGTTATATCAAAGCACTGCATATTCACTGTCTTCCATACCAAAAGCAACATTCCTTACTGAAAACCGCTGTTTCTAAGAGCGCCAGCAGATTCCGCCCTTTTATTTCTCACAGTTACAAACAAATCGTTTATAAAAATGTTAACGATACAAATTTCACGATACAACACTTCACGACTTCATCGATGTTATCTGGAGCTCATCAATAGAGTTTACGATTCCACTGCAGATCAAGAGTAGTGAGTGTCTGTGAGAAATTAAGAAGAGTTGGCAAAAACTAGGAGATTCCGAATTTTTCTGTCTTACCGACTTTGACTTTAGTGTTTCACCTAAGTATTCTGCTCCTTTATCTCCAATTTCATTCCGTTGAAGATTAAGTGTAGTGAGTGTCTATTAGAAGTTAAGAAGAGTTGATAAAACCAAAAAGAGATTCTGTCTTTTCTGTCTTACCGAGTTTGATTTTAGTGCTTCATCTAAGTATTCTGTAACTTTATCTCCAATTTGATTCCGGTCAAGATCAAGTGTCGTGAGTGTCTATAAGAAGTTAGCAAGAGTTGATAAAAATGAGGAGATTCCGTCTTTTCTGTCTTACTGAGTTTAATTTTAGTGCTTCACCTAAGTATTCTGCACCTTTATCTCCAATTTGATTCCGGTCAAGATCAAGTGTCGTGAGTGTCTATGAGAAGTTAGCAAGAGTTGATAAAAATGAGGAGATTCCGTCTTTTCTGTCTTACTGAGTTTGATTTTAATGCTTCACCTAAGTATTCTGCACCTTTATATCCAATTTGATTCCAGCCAAGATCAAGTGTAGTGAGTGTCTATGAGAAATTAACAAGAGTTGATAAAAATAAATGCGGAAACATCGGATTGAAATCCGATCGTTATGTGTACTTCAAAAAGTTAACCCTAGAGATTTCGATAGTGATGATGAAGTAAAGGCGAGGAAGGTTGGTTCAGAGACTGTAGAGGAGAGGGACACGACGGT
>Ga0209922_101047_pt1 | contig 28547 bp, 32 predicted proteins | sample ThiBiot_500_biof_FD_183946 | JGI IMG/M metagenome (GOLD analysis project Ga0209922, IMG submission 183946) | Wastewater bioreactor microbial communities from Cape Town, South Africa - Thiocy_expt_500_biof (SPAdes) | ecosystem: Engineered > Bioreactor > Thiocyanate-remediating > Anaerobic-Aerobic ... | reverse complement strand
TATCTCTCGCTGGACTTGTACTTAATTTCGATGGTATATTGGCAAAATTTCGATAATCGGTTTCAGTTGAATCAGGAGATTTTATTCGTATACCGGCATTGGATAGACGTGGCGTTGGACTGACTCGTGAACTATGAAGTTCATTGTTGTTACATTTTTCACAGATAAAATTCGAATTTTCACCATAGTGTGAAATCGTTTCTGGTTTTACACATCGCCAATGATAAGAATCTTGGCAGATTCGACCTGAAAAACGAAACGAATGTTTTTTGTTTAAATGATTTTCTTTGTTCATACAAATGAGAATTTCTTCGAATGAATAGAGAAGACGTGCACAGATGTTACAGTTTGTTTGTCCATTTTGCGCTTTGGGTGAAGTAAAACCGAATGAATTTGTTGAAATATTCTTTCCTGATGATGATGTTGTTGTCGATGTCGACATGTTATTCAATTGAACTGTGGATACAGTCGATGGATATAAACCTACTGTATAAAATGAAACAGAAAGGAATTTTTTCGATTGCATTTTTTTTTTGCAGCTCGTTGTCGTTTGATGGAGAAATGTTTAATGCTCGTTCTCTCGATGTTTTCACACATTCTCATATCACATGAAGACCTACATCAGTTTGTCAAACAGAACGTAAACGTACGCACTTACATTGGATACGAATAATATAGTTTGATGCTGTTAATGATCGCAAGAACATATCGATCTGTTGTCAAATATTTAATAATCCCTTTCTTTTTCTCTTACTAATTCTTACTGAAGTTCTCTTGTTCTTCTTCGTTTTATCATCGATATTTAACAGTTATTTCATTTCATTTATAGACATGAATAAGATCTTTTATGATTTCTTTGCATAGCTGATGATAAAAAAAAATTTCTCATCGGAAAGAAAAGTCGTATAAAAAAAGTTCTCTCTTCGCTCGTCGTAATGTCATTGAATATTTTCTTGTTTATCACATTTTTTTCGTGTTTCGAGTTCTTACTTGAATGAAAAGAAATATGTCTTACGTCTGCTGGCGATTCATCATTATGATCGAATCTAGTCGACGCATTGTCTGTATTTTAAATCAACACAAAAAATCTTCAAATACAAATAAAACTAAACGTTTCTCTCTCTGTTTTACTTCTTCGTTTTTCTTTCTCTTCATTTAAAATAGTTTTGCCTTGCACTCTTCGGCTAGTCAAGTGTTTTTGTTTCTCAATCAACAGTGATTATTACTTTACTTTTGCTTATTCTCTTTTCGTTTACTAAACTGAACACATTTATTTATATACATATATGTATGTGTTGAAGTTTTGCATTCGACTATAAACGTGTGCAAATGTCTCTGATTGCTTTGCTCTGCTTTTTTTTAAAGAAATTCGATAAGAAGCTCTTGACTGTATTGAAAGAAAGCAGAGCTAGGGAGAAAAAGTATTTACGATACTTACGATCATCATCTTCATCTTCGCATCATCTAATATGAATGGAAGAAAAAAACCTGAGTGACTAAGGGAGATGAAGAGAGAGAGAGAGAGAAAGAAAAAGGAAAATAGAGGTCAATATTTTATGTGCCAATTTCGTCTTTTGCTTCTGATTTTTCGTCGCGTTTTTTTTTGATTGTATGTGTGTTCCTTTTCTTTGAGAATTAAATATAAGAATAAGAAGCGAGAAAGAAAAAAGAGTGAGAGAGAGAGAGAACTATTCTTTGTACTTGCGTGCTACGATTAAGAATGAAAATGAGGTAGTGATGGTAGTAGTAGTTATTATTTGAAAGAAAGGCGAACAAATGTTGGAACCGACACAACTAAATGTAATGTACCGTATTAGAATCAAAGTATTGAATGGCATTCAAACGCTTTTTCGTTCTTAAATAAGACGACCACCTGTTGTCAATCGATAATCACGTATAAAACCACCGTCTATCTTTGATTCGTTTTTCTTTTTTTGTTTGCCGACAGTGAAACAGACATGTATATCAAAAAGAAGAAGAAAAAAAACTTTTTTGAAGAACAAACGAGAAAGAAGAGAAGAGAAAGATTTAGATACATTCATGTTCAACTCGGTTTTTTTTTGTCCTTCCTTGTCAGCAAACAATTAAACGATAATCACCTTGGATTATAAACCAGAGACAATTACTACTGATTTCTTTTCTTAAGTTATACGTATGCTGATGAATGTTAAATAGTAAAAAGATAATCGAAAGAATAATATGTTGCATTTCGAACAACTTTCATACAAATTTACGCAATTATAGACAAAAGCAATATGACACCTTCAATCTGATGATATGCTTTGTGCCGACGAAATTTGATCTGTAAAGTTACATTGAGATATTTTTGAATAAGAATAATCGATAGAAAATGTATTCGTATTTATCAAATTCTATTACAATAAGAAACTGATGATTTACCGTTGTTGTTGCGTCTCTAATTGTACTAAATCATCAATTTGTAATTCACGAGAAAATATATAAAGTTCATCCAATGAACCTTTAAATTGTTGTGATACATTAACACCTTGAATACCTTGACAATTGGCTGCACCATGATATTGACCAAGTGTTATGGTCATTGGTAGACTATTGTTTTGTCCACGAGCATTATTCAATAGAGTTGCTTGACTATTCGAACCTTGTAAAAATCCCGATGTATACAGTTTTGCTTGACTATTAGAACTCCATGTAAATGCAAAATGTACCCATGCATAAAGTGGCATAACGGGTCCAACAATATTGATATTTTCACCTGTTTGTGTTGCATTAGGCAGATAAACAACGAGACGATTATCGTCATTTTGTATACCAACAACAAGCAGACATGTAAATGGATTCGATACGGTTAAAAATACTCCTGGTTGAGATTCCGTTCGAACCCATACTGCAATTGAAAATGCATGTGCAGGCGTTCCTAATGCAGTAAAACCATCGGCTTGAAAATATGAATCTGTTAGATTGAAATTAATTCCATTGAATCGCCATGCATAAACTGTTTGAATGTTAGTTGATGTTGCCATAATATCATTAGGACCGAGATCATTTAACCATGAGACATCCAATGGATAGTATGCAATAGTTGTTGCATCCCATAGAATTTCAGATGGAGATTTCGCTTTTAATGTTATCGTTAATTGATCGATACGACCTTGATAATTAGTACCTATGACGATCATTTCGTTCGTATTGATCAATGAGTTATTATTCAGTTTTATAGCTGATCGTGTTCCATCAAGATTTCCATCGATAGACATTGTTGCTGTTTGTAGAGTTGAATTGTAAACTAAACTTAAATAATACCATTGATTAGTAGGAATTGTTAAAGTACCATCGACAATAAGATTTAATCCTAATGATGCAGTTAAAATACCATTGATTAAATAAAATCCAATGTTTGTTGTCAATTGAACAAGAGTTGCATTCATTTTCTCTTTTTCCAACATAAAAAATCCTCCAATAGTAAAACTTGAACTATTCGAGAGATCAAAAGCTGGCTGAATATGAATCTCAGTTGCTGTCATTTGATTGAGTACAATCGCTTTGCCATATGTTAGATAACCTACGACATATTGAACAGGTCCACCCTCAACGACTCCATTTCGTAGAGAATAAAGATCGAAAATATTATTATCGAATGAATAAAATGCAGTTGGATATCCATCGAATGTTGAGTTATTCGTAGAAATTGGTTTTGTTGTCGTAGTTTCTATTGTGAAGTCATGTCGAGACCCTAAAACAGCACCTAAGATAATTGCCATAATAATTGCGATTACTATCACACCAATACCAACGAGTATCTTTTTGTTTTTATACCAAGGTCTTGACTTAGCAGCTGGGACAATATCATGTACTCTACTGCCTTTACGCTAAAGGTCAACTGTACTATTTAAACGACATAGGATAAAAATGTTACTTACTGAAGATTCATCAGTTTCACTAGGTGGCAAAAGTTCGGCACCTTGAAATGGTGGTTCAAGAAGAACATGAGGCGGTATTTTTTGTTGTAAATGTATAATATAAAGACCAGGCGCAGGATTCAATCGAGATTTAATTTCGAAATAACTGCCAGGCAATAGGAGAATTTCATCTTCAGTTTGAAAATGTGAATGTGATCGAATCGATCGAGCATTGATTGCTTCAATGGAAAAAATCGTTCTCATTCCTTCTTTGCCCAAATAGAGATCCGAATCGAGTACATTCAATGATGCTGTACATGACGAAAATGCCCACCAGGTTATTTCGGTTCCTGGTGGATAATCATCGCTCACATTTTTCTTTACACCACGCCACACAATCTGCCGTTGTTTGTGCGGTAATTTAGCTAATGCTGTGAGAAATAATTTGAGATAGGAAAACCATGGTCGCAGTTTTGTTCGATCGATTAATTTTAACGTTCGATTCAAATGTGTATAGAGACTAGGATATGTTCGTTTATCGTCTGAATCCCATTCCATTGTATACAGATGAATAGCTGCTGATTCATCTCGTGTGAGACCATCGCTGGAATGTTTAGAATTTTCTTTTGCTATCCAAATGTATGTTGGTAAGCATGGAACAATATTAAGCAATGGTTGACATGCTTCTTCCAATGGCACTAATGGCACATGAGCATATCCTAATATTGGTTGTAGAATTTGTTTCGGTTCATCACTGGTACCGGTTATATAACGTGGATTGATATCGTCCATTTGATCGGTTTCTATTGCGTTCATTTCAACCATTTTCTTTCACTTTATTTATATCACATTAAAAAAAAGAACTGCATGTAATTATATATATACGCATATACAACATAAATATGATGTCAGTACGCCTGTTTTTTTTTTCGTTTTCTTTTCATTAGAATTTGCTCGACCGTGTCCTGTATTTATGTATTGAGTTTTTATATTTGCGTTGGCGTTATTTTTTTAATATCTTCATGATTCACGATTGTGTCAATGGGAAACAAGTCAAGATATTATTAATTATAATTTGATTTACACATAGCAATGCATTCGATCTTAACATGCAAATAAGCTGACCACATTATTTCTGTGAACTATTGACACACATCGTTCGGGTCAAGTAAACAGTTTTTTTTCTTCTTCTGAATCAAGAAATGACACATCAATGAGTCCGGAAAAAGAAAGATGATGAAATCTGATCTCAATGAACTGATTTCAATAGTATCATCATCACTCGTCGTCATCGATTGTCTATTTGCATAATCGAAATGATCATCAATTGGAATAGATATTGCAAATAGTGAAGAAGAAAAAAAAGATAGAAGAAGAAGAAGAAGAAAAAGAGAAACTGATAGAGATAGAACGCAAAGACGAAGAAGAAGAGAAAAAAATTAATGACATTAACAGTTCGAATCGATACAAAGTCAATTGTCATCGATCGCAAGGATAATATTAACGCAGACATTTCGTCGTAATTTCGAAGAATGTTTATCACATATTTTATTTGTTTATCTCTTTCGATCAATTCCATTCGTCATGCAAAAGCCAGCAACCGTTTGATTTTCATTCCATCATGTTCACCTTCATCTCAATCAAGTAAGAAACAATCGATATAGAAATCTAATTTCATTTCGTATTATCACCTCGAATTTATTCACGGCAAGTTAAACAATAATCTACGCGCAGAAATTCTTTCCCTTTTCTTTTTGTCTATTCGATTAGAGAAGAAACCGAGGCTAATTTATTCTAATTCATCCGTCTAGGAAAAAGGAAAGAAAACCAGAAACATTTATTTCTATATTGCAAATATGTCAAAATAGAATATCTTTTCCGTTTCTTTTCTTTGTTTCAGTTGCAATCATCCCTAAACATCGATACTATTTCTATTCGAGATCATTGTCCTTGTCGTCTTCCTCGTTTTTTTCATTAAATGATCTGGCATTTTGTGAACATCAACAACAAACCACTTCATCATCAAACGGGTTTTCTCTTCTCTATTCTCAACCACATTTATTCTCACGAATAATTGACATAGAACACTCGACAATGCCAATGAAGACGACAACAACAACAGTAATACTAGATCGTGATGATAATGTTTATAATCAATTATTTAATCAGACAACAACCACAACACCCTCAACGAATCAAGCAACAGATTCGATTCATGCAAATCACATTTTTCTTTTAGCTCTATTAATCGGATGTCTTGCTTCCGGTTTAATCTTAATCATGTTTATTTATTTGATTATTAAAGTTTGTAGCCGCGACGAAGGTACTTATAAAATCGATGAAAGTCAAAATCATCCGATTAAGTTACAAGTCAAAGATCATCCAACTAAGACCTCTATGTTGACAACAAATCAACGGAAAGTCGATAATACAAAAGAATGGTACGTGTAAACATGCAACTGAATATAGAATTAAATAATTATTATATTGTCCTCACTTTTTTTTTGATCTTTTTGGTAATAAAAAAAAGAATGTTTTTTCTTATGGATCTAGTCTTTGAATAGCACTTTGACAATATTCTTCTGTAATGACAAATGCTGTTCGAATATCGACTATTGCTTGTCTAAAACGAATATAAGAAGATAAATCATTTGAAAAACTCGTTCGATTGCATACCGTTTTTTATCTTGAGAATTGAGAAATCGAATATTCACTTGATTTCCATTGATTAATTCAATAACTCTAGCTGGTTTATAGACATACGATTGTTCATCGACAGCTAGAACATAATCACCAACTTGCAATTGATTATACCAAGCATGAGCACCGAATAAATGTTCTTCAGTTTGTTTACAAGCATCTTCGGGTTCTTTCACATCTTCATTCGGATAACACCAATTGATGATATATTCATGTGGTATGTCAGTTCGATCGACAATTGTACCTAATAAATAACTATTTGTCCAACTATTAAGTCCGACAATGGTTTGATTGAGAAGTTGAGTTTCGAAATCGATACGTAATGTTGAATATTTTTCGAATTTGTCTTTTGTGATTTCGATTGCACGAGACGATTGAGAAGGTGAGTCGTCATGACAATTATAAAAACGAATCTGCATCGAAGATGATTTCGAATGTGGTGGAAGAATAACAGCTGGTGCCCAACAATGACGATACTCGCTGGGATATTCAATGAGAATACATGTCTGTGGTTTTTTAATTAATTCACGTAATGGAACTAATTGTGTGTCTAAGTAGATATCATCTCGCGAGACAAGACTTCGACTATTTCGTAGATCATATCTTTGAATGAGATATCGATTGGATTCGTCTGGTTCAGATATGATAATACCCTAGAAGGAAGAGCTCAATTATATTGAAAAAAAATAAGTATGTGAACAAATCGAACTTTATAAAAAAGTGCGTCATCATTTTCCCAAAGAGCGAAGACTTCAGTGTTGATTTCGATGAAGTCATTCGGTCGAGAAGATCTACTTGATGAGGATTTTCGACTGCTTTGTTTCGAACGAGTTGATGGTTTTGGAGATGGAATTGGAGTACGATCGGATTTCAGAGATATTTCTGGAATCGAAACTGATCGATCTATTTTTTGTGTTACTGAATTTTCTAAAGCTTTCATCTTATCCATTTGACTGTCTAATCTCTGAAAATCGAAATAATTTATCGTTTAATTCGAATTATAGTTATAGATCTTCGTTTTTTTTTCACTTTTTTCAGTTTTTCATATTGTCGACCGTGTGTTTTATCGAGATGTTCAACTCTGTTGGTCAAAGGTTCGAGTTCTTTTCGAAGTGCATCTAAAACAACGAATATTTTTCGATTGAAAATAAAAGAAAACCTTCATCTCACCTCGAATCGATGGTTCACTCGATGGATGAGCGTATTTCGGTAATACTGTTGGATTACTAAATAAAACTTTATTATTGAAGAAAATCAACCAACCAACCAACAAAAACTTACTGAAGCCTTTGAATTTTCGTACGTGTCTGTTCAAATAAATTATACGGTATTCTTAACAGATCACGTCGAGGTACATCAATCTTAGTGAGAAACAAAAAGGATTATTTTTCTCGAACATATCATCGTTTTACTTCATGTCGTGATGGCGTATAGACTTCAATTGTATACAAAGGTGTCGATTGTGCTGTAGACGATGGAAGTATGGCAACAAGGCCTGGCACCCAGAATTCTCGTTTTTGATTCATTTGTCGAACGAGAACAGGATCATTTTCGAGTAAATGTGGCTGGGAAATAGCGCCACCAATGGGTAAACGTGCATGATCGTAGATTTCCTGTTCGAGACCCATGTCGAACTGGATAACTTCGCGACCATGACGATTCTTTTTAGTTATGCCTTAAAATAAAATCAATTTGATTAAAAGGAAAACTTTTTGTTTTGGTTCGATTTACCAGGATAGAAAAATCCATCGTCATCGAACGAAACAAGAAATCGTTGACGAGAAGTTCGAACAGCCGACGATGATGATGATGATGATTGACGTTTTGGTTTCTGTTCACTCTTCGCTTCGGTTACAACATCTGCTCGTATTTGTAATTGCCGTAGATTGGTTGAAATTTGCAAGAATTTTCTTGCACGTTGAAGTTCCAAATCCATTCGTTTGACTCCTTTGAAAACGCCATCGTCTTCGGAATTTTTCAGTGCACTTTTTAATATTGTCTCATTTTGATCTTTATAAACTGGAACGCTTTCTAATAAACTGTTTTTTTTTGAAAAACAAAAACATCTATTCATGTAGAATTTTCATTGGAAAAGAAACTGCCTACGCTGTCTGCTCGTCATCACTCAATTTTCTCCAAGCAAACTCTTCCAAGGCACTGAAAGAGATAATGTAATTAATTAAAATTCAATTCGAATTTCAGCGGTCAAATACCTTTGACTAGTATGTTCTTCTTGGCTGATGTCTTGACTGATTCTACAAGTAGAAAAATAGGAAATGGAAATGCAGAAATTTTTGTTACTGATTTTGTAGCTCTTTAGATAAACGATTCCAATGTAAAGACGGGCCAATTCTACAAGACTCGAAATCTTCAATTTAATAACAAATACCATCGTTACATACTTTCGTCTATCATCTTCGTTCAAATGTTTCCAGATAAAATTTGAAACGAACCTTTAAAACAAAAGAATCGATTCATAAACAGAATAAGTTTCTCCTACTGCATATAACTCTTAATTAAATCATTTAATTTTTCTTCATATTTCGTCAAGTCAACGGCAAAATGATTAATAAGACGCAATCGTTTTATGTACGGCCCGTATGCAGCTGATAGAAGCTAATTTTTTAAGAGAAAAAGTTAGTCAAAATCTGTTTGTCTTTCAACGAGAAAACTTTACATCATCCCAAACTTTTGCGAGAACATAACGATCGATAATTTGCGTGTGAATGGGATTTCTTACGGTTGTAGTCGTTGGATGAAGAACATCAAATATTGTCAGACCTTTAGCAAGTAAACTGTTTCTTTTCAAATAGAATTTCACTTCGTCATAGGGTGTTTTATTACTAAAAACAAAGAATTAATTACGAAAAAAAAACTAATAAAATTAACATACGACGTTGATTTGGCTTCGATTGGCTTCGTTGGATCGTGTTTAGTTGGGTTCGTATTCAAAAAATCTTTTGTCTCAGGTAAAATCCATTGATTCGGATTGAGATTGAGTCCGGTATGTAGATCGGCTAAATACAAAACCGATTAGATGCCATTCAAAACCACAAATCCTACCCGATTTCGATCGTCGTGATAATCTTGGCTTGTTATTTGTCGATTTCTTTTTTTTCATTCTTCGTTCCATTGTTGCTATTGAAGAGAAAAATAAACAAAAAAGTCCATCATGAAACCTTTTCTCAAATTTCGTTCTCATGACAACGAAAAGAGGAGAACAGAAACGATTTCACTTACAACTGTTCGGTCGAGTTTTAATCTCGAATGCACTTTGACTTTTCAATGGAAGTACCGATGGTTGATTTGATTTGGGTGGAATTTTCGTTGCGGCCCATGCACGACCGACACATTCGTCACGAAGAGCAGCGATACGTTCGAGTTCCTTTTGACCACGTTCTAATTCGTTTTTTAAATTGCCAACATCTTCACTCTATTTCAATTTTGAAAATAAGAGAAAAAAAACATCTTTTTTTTCGAAATCTATACTTCAGGTAGTTCAATAGCTGTTTCCTTTTCTAAACCGTATTGAAATGCATGAAAACGTCCACCTGTTTGCTTGGCGAGATCATACAGAAATCGATTGGCTGATTCATCTTGACAATTGAACGCAATCGTATGAATCGGTACGACTTGCCGGTATTGTACTTGAGATAGAATGTGTCGTTCATTCTAAACAACAATAAAAAATATTTCGAATGAAAGATTTTTGATTCGATGAGGAGTTCAGACTTGATCAGGTCGACCATCGGAAAGCAAGTAGATTGCTTCAGTCGATGGATCAGCAAGCGCAAATCGAAGTGCACCTAATGTATTCGTTGAACCATCGGCACTTAAGTTGTCGATCCATGGCTGAAGTTGAGTGGATAACATTGAATCGCTGATTTTAGTTAAACCGTCACGCCACGGAGTGATAGCAGAATTGAATGCGATTATATTCAAACGTTCTTTTGCAAATAATTGATCCTAAGTACTTTTTGTTTTATAGAAAAAACAATATTTTAATTGAAATCTGTACTTTGATTAATAAACGAAGTTTTTCTTTGACAAAACCAAGATGATGTTCCATGCTTTTCGATGTATCGATAAGAATGTAGATATTATTCTCAATAACAGTACCGAATACATCTCGACTGCCCTTTTTCAACCATAATAATCTAGATTTTCAATCGAACAATTCGTTTCGAAAATCAAAATCACCAATTTTACCTGGCTCGAACTTTTTCCAATAATGCTTTTATTCGTCTTTCATAATCTCTATAAGCAAAAAATTTAAATATTTAAATAAAAAAAAACAATTTCAAACCGATAGAGTTCCGGTGTGACATGAACATGTCGAATGGTGCCATCAGGCCAAGCAACATGAGCGAATTGATCGCAATATCTCGCATTAATCAATTTATCTTGTGGATTCTACATACAAAAAACAATCAGAGAACTTCACTTTCTCCATTAGAGAAAAATAGCTTACAGCTGGTGTTTCTGCTGTTAAATCTGTTGAATCATTTGGTGGTTTGAGAAGTGTAATAACACCGTCACAATGTCGAAATGCAGCTGATTGTAAAACCGAAAAGAAATCTAATTTTTGCGTGTCAATACCGTAGATTTTTAACCATTCATTCGATGACATTTCACCGTCTTCAGCATTGAATAAAGCCGATGATTGAACAATCAAACTTTTTTGAAAATTATTCTCTCCTGACACGTTAAAACTCTCGGCAAATTTCGATGCTTTAAGAAAAATAAATACGATTAGAAAAAAAGAAAAAAGAAACAGTTCGATTTACTCTCGAGTGAATTCACAGGATTTTGATTTTCATCTCGAATAAAACCGAGAATTTTCTCGATTCGATCGATTACACTTTGACATTGAATGATTTCTTTATACATCAATGAAATATCAACTGGATATTCTTGTTCAGGTGGAATCATATTCGTGCCCATTTGTAATTTATCATTTTGAACTTGAATACGTGTTGGATCGTACAAATTCGATGATGATTTCAAATCCGATAGTTCACTATGAATTTTATAACAAAAATATGTTCCATCTGTACTTTGTGCGATACTACGAAGATATGTTTGCGTGTCTGAATTATTACAGAATAAAGATATGACATGAAATGGAATTGGATTTGCCGTTGAAAGACGTGTTTTAACGATATTATCACGAAGTATTTCACGAGCAGCATTCGATGAATCTCCTTCACTGATTAAATAAATACTATGAACCTAAAGAAGCAAAATTTGCGATGAATATTTTTTAATTGTCTTTGTTGAGCAATTTTACATCCTGTGAAAATGCTTTGAGAATAGCTTCCGATGTTGATGAAATCGATATTTGAGTTTTTGGACATTTTCGATCGCAAATCCAATCGATCTAGATCAATTTCAACTGAATGTTTTCATTAAAAAAATAATCAATCAACATACAGCGTGATCAATGTTCGTCGAATTAACATCAACAGGTCTTTCACGAAATTGTTCATTATCATTCGAAACCCTGAATTTATTTCTCTTAGTTTTCTACTTCAAAATCTCCTTTTCTTATCTTACCAAATAATATTAAATCGTTTGATTTTACTTATCTGTTCTTTCAATAGACTTGTTAAAGCTGTTTGAACTTGATTAAATAGCCGATAATCAAATGTTTTACAATCACATATCAAACAAACACTTGGCTCGCCAATCATGCCAAATAAACGACGTGAGCCATTCGTTAAAAACAGCAAACGTTTGCGTAGCAATTGTAGCATACGAGTCAAACGATGGTGATATTCGCGTAATTTATCCGGACGACAAGTCAACTGATGAAGAAGAAAAACAGTTAATCGATTCTAATTTACGATTCAATACGTACGACATATCGATCGCCATTATCATGTTGAATTTCATGATAAAGATTGCCGGCATATTTAGCACTGACTGTTTTTCCAATCACAGGATCAAAACCTACGCAATGACATTTCAAAGGTTTCAATGTACCTTGACAACACAGGGGTTTTTCGGTAGAAAATTCTTTTTTTTTTCGTGCTTTTCGACAAGAGATATGATGGAAATCGATGAAGAAGATTATAGTGAGACTTACTTTCAACACGTTTAAATCCGATTTGTTGAAGAATTTGATCGAACGTTAACTTTTGAGATCGAAGACCGTACCGGTGTAACCATTCTTTACTTTTTAACTAAACAATTCGGATGGTGAAAAAAAGAAATTCTGCTTTTGAATGAGAGGATTTACTTGATTGAACAGATAAGCAGGATCAGAAGTCGAATTTGACGAAAGATTTTGCGATGAAGTTGTCAAATCGAAATTCTTTGCTTCGCCAGGTGTTACTGAATATGGTACAGCTAAAAGTGCAGCTGTTGAACAAGAAAATGATGGACGTTTAGCTTTTGTTGTCATTGCATCGAATCATCAAACATATTTAATCGAATAACTCAATAAATCTATTTCTTATTGACAAGTCGATTGACAGCCATCGTCATATTCGTTGTTATGGTACATATAGAAACATTTCTTTGACTTCGAATAATGTTCTATAAAATTTTATTAGAAAAGAAATTTGATTTTATTTGAAATCTTTTTTTCGAAACGAATTATTTGTCTGTTTTTTCCTGCATTCAAAACCCATTATCAATGGTGAAGCAATCGACCAATGATATTCATCAATGAATCATTGATTCCATCTTGTTTTCTCTCCATTCCTCTTTCTTGATTTCTAGATATTCAAAAAGATTCGACACAATGTTCAAAACTATTCTTCGTCAAACATGTCGTCTTCGACCGGCATTCAATATGCGTTTAACAACATCATTCAATCATCAACTTCATACCCTATCAGCATCATCATCTAAAATCCATCGAAACAATCAAGTAATCTTAAAACATCCGTTGTTTTTTTTTCTTTTAATCATTTCGTTTAGATTTGGCCTAACGTATTTGTATCACGTCGAACGGCAATACTCGATCAAAATGTTAAAGATGCCGGTCAAATGCGAACACCTCCACCATTGACACCAAAAGATATCGAATCCCGTGTGCTACGTATTTGTAATGAATACGACAAAATTCAAGAAGCAAATAAAAATAAAGTATCGATCGATATTCGCTCTTGGCAAATTGATGATACATGTTGCTGTTTGTTTATCGTTTAGATTACATTGGCAACTCATTTTATGAATGATCTTGGTCTTGACAGTCTCGATCACGTTGAAATTATTGTTGCTTTAGAAAATGAATTTGGTAACTCGAAAAAAAAACTCTGTTCTATTTTCTGTTGATCGAAGTTTTTTCTATCTAGGTTTTGAAATTCCCGATGCTGATTACGATAAATTATACACCGTTCAAAATGTTGTTGATTATTTAGTTAAAAAAACTCATGCAACTGATAATTCAAAACCAGTTGTTTCATCAGCATCGGATCCACGTTATGACGAACATCATCATTAGATTCTTTTCTTCTTCTTTTTCCAACAGAAACAAAAACGTTGTTCTTGGTTTTCTATCCCTGCAGTTCATCTTTTTTTTCGATTATTTAGTAAAACATTAGCATCGCAAAATAAAAACCATGTTTGTTATACTCTAACTATCTTTATTCGTGATTAAATACGGATTCTAAAAGAAAAACTTCAAATTATTGTAAACCGGCGTCTTTTAAACTGTTTCGTGTTGGATCCCATGTGCATGACCATGGTTTGTTGCCAAGTGCGTCCTATGACGAAATAATTGAATTTGACAAAATAGAGATCAAATTTGAGACTTACTAAGACTTTCATATCTTCGTCAGGAATTGACCAATTAAAAACATCGGCGTTCGATGCAAGTCGATCTTTTTGCGACGTTTTTGGAATAGTTATAAAACCATGTTGAACAGACCAACGAATTAATATTTGTGCGGGAGTTTTCGATAGTTTTTCAGCAATTTGACACACAGTTTTATCTTGAACTTTTTGTCCTTTAGCCAACGGTGAATAGCCCATCACTGTTATATCATGTTCAAGACAATATTTCACAATATCAGGCTTCTGCTGCCATGGATGAAGTTCAATTTGATTGACTGATGGTTTTTCAAGACCTAATTTAGCCAAAGCTTCTAAATGAGCAACACCGAAATTCGAAACACCTAATGATCTAAAAATCGAAAATTCTTCCGTACGAATGAATTTGCGTAATATTTAAATTTTCTCACCGAATTTTGCCTTGTTTTTTCGCTTCGAGTAAAGCTCGATACGCTTCAGCACAACGACCACCTTGTGGCGCATGAAGAAGATATAAATCAACGTAATCTGATTGAAGACTAAATGAATAAAGAGAACATCAATGATATTATCAATTCATCGATTCTGTTTTCGAACCCTTGTAAACAAGTATTAAGTGTTTTCAAAGCACCTTTAGCACCTTCATTCGATGGCCACCATTTCGAAACAATGAAAATATCTTCTCGTTTTTTTCCACTTTTTTTCAATCCACTACCAACACCAGCTTCGTTATTATAGAATTCAGCTGTATCAATCAAGTTATATCCTTGATTAATTGCAGCTGCAACTAAGTCAGGACCTACACAGAAGACACAAACGAATATTCAACAACAACAAAACAAAGACCGTACAATTATTTTGGATTTGATAAACGCCGAGACCAAATAAAGGCATGATTACACCATCATTGAGTTTGACAGTGGATTCAAGACTTGATGCAATTAAACGTGAAGTCATCTGAAAAAAGAGAAATCACATGCGGCAGCTTGCAAGTGATCATATTCGAGCTGATCATTGATCGGTATGTCGATGACACCTTGTCTCCCACCGCGACTGTTCATAATTCAATAGGCGAGAACAACACAAATTGATACACGAACTGTCATCTATCTACCGATATCATTAATCAATTTCGAACAATTCATCATATTCTCAGAACGAGAGAGAGAACGAGAGAAACACCTGAAGGGTATATAAATGAACGATTCAAAGGAGTGATATATCATAAAAATGAATCCACAAGACAGCGGTTATTTCAGTCCAAGTCCATTGAGTGAAAATTCTTGTACACATCGAACGACTAAATCTCAAACAAAACCTCAAGAATCTTACGTTGCACTCATTGCTCGTGCTATTCTCTCATCTCCAACTTATCAAATGTTACTCGTCGATATCTACGAATGGATTATCAATGAATATCCTTATTATTCAACATTGCAAAGTAAAGCATGGAGAAATTCAATTCGACATAATCTCTCGTTGAACGAATGTTTTGTTCGACAACAAAAATCTGAAAATGGTCGTGGCTACTACTGGGGTATTCATCCGGCGGCATTCGATGCGTTTATGCGTGGCGATTTTCGACGACGACAAGCACGTCTTCGAGCGAAACGTGCTGACAATTCATCGATTCAATCGATGCCGTGGATGATCAACGCGGACGTTTCATATGACTATTCGATTCCTCAAACTCAAACGTATAATTATTCATATTCTTAATGTCTGTTGTTTTCTTTTCTCTTTAATTAATAAAACAAATATAAGAATAACTAGATTAGATTTTATTGTTTCGATTGTAAAGTATGAGAGAATTAGAATATACATAGATCGATTGAATAAGATGTGAGAAAAAAACATTGAGAGTGAGGGTTGAAATATCTGTTTCAATCATTCATTGCAGCAGATTCGTGGTCATTCGTTTATTTATATGGATTTTGTTGATAGATGTAAGGTGGCGGTGGACCACCATATGCTGGTTGTGCTGGATAACCTTGGTTTGGATTTTGAGGCGGATAGTACTGTTGACCGCCTCCTGGAGGATAGTATGGTTGTTGTTGAGGTGGATAATATGCTTGAGCACCACCTGGATAATATTGCGGTTGTTGAGGAGATGGACCGTAAACGCCATTCGTTTGTATAGGAGGACCACCTGGCTGCTGATAATAACTGAATGATTGTCAAAAAGAAGAAAAAAAATCGAGTCAAGATGTGATTTTATCGGTAATGGAAAAAAACGAGAACATACACAGTTGTTGGAACTTGATTACGATCAGAATTCGAGCCCATCATATCTTTCTATACGAGAGAACAAACAAAAAAGATTAGAATAAATTTGTTTAAAAATTAATTACGCAGCATTTACCTAGAAAATAAAAGAAAAAAACAAGTTTCAAAGAAAAGATTATCTTTTTTTCTGAATACATACAACAACAGACTGCAGCTAAAGGAATACAAAGACAGCATAAAAGATCATCACAACCGTCATCTAGACACATGATTCTTTTTGTTTTAAATTCTAAAACCAAATTAAATCATAAAGGTTGTAAACAAATTTTATTATAATAAATCAAATAAAAGGAAACGTAAGAAGTTGTTTGTTAATCATTTATTCTTCCATATGAATGGTTAAGTAAATTATCAATTGAAGTCAACTAATGATAGATATCGTTACTGGCCGAAAGAATAAATATCTCGGAAGAAAAAAAATGACATGATGTAACTTCAAGTTGTAAAAAAAAGAAAGTGGAGAACATCTGCTGACATTTCTCAATGATTATGATTGCGTATTGAATACGTTCGTCGTCATTTCAATTGTAAATTCTCCTACAACGACATGTCTTTCGTTCGTTCACATTGTAAATATTCAAAATTCACTTCTGATGCAGTATTTCAATTTTTATGTATTTATCATCGTTTGTTTTTGTTTTTTGAATAAATCGAAATAAGTTTTTTTATGTGCAAAACTACTGCCATCTCCTTAAAAAAAAACCCTCATTTCGTTTGGTTTCAAATAACTAACCATTCACACATCGGTCGACGTCAAAGAAAAGGAAGGAGGAAAACAAAAATAAGTAACATAACATCATAGGGATGATGCAAAGAGAAAAAGGCTTAGTATAGCGTACATTAATGAGCGGTCGTGAATGATGCAATGAAAAGACGAAAGAACATATAAATGCATCACCTTTTTTTTGCATGTTCTGTCATTTGTTTTAGATTTAAATCAAACAATATCCTCATTGAAAATGTGCTCGAATAAACAAGCGAATGCATCGCTTTGGAAAGCGCCTCAAGAATCAAATGAAGCTAAACTTCGTTTGTACAATAGCTTTACCAAAAAGAAAGAACTTTTCATTCCTATTAATGGAAATGAAGTACGATGGTATAGTTGTGGTCCAACTGTTTACGATAAATCTCACATGGGACATGCTCGGTAGAGACGAACAAAGTTCTTTTCTGTTTTCATTTGTTTATTTGCTTGTAGTTCGTATATTTCATTTGACATTCTTCGTCGAGTTATTTCGGATTATTTCGGTTACAATATTCTCTATTGTATGAATATAACAGATATCGATGATAAGATAATCAAACGAGCTCGTGAACAATTTCTTTTCAAAAAATATACAGATGATAATTCGATTAGTAGTGAAAAAGTTTCTGTAGATTGTCAATTAGCACTTCAAGTACGAGATTGACTTGGACAAAAAATTATTTTTCGTTTTTTATTTTATTAGCATGTCAAAAATATTCGAGCTCGAGAAACTGATACTGACAAACAAGTTATGTACGATAAACAAATATCTACCGTTGAAGAAGCTCTACAAAATATCAATACTGTATCTGACAGTAATGCAAAACGTCAAGTATGTGATTGAAAATCCATTGGTTTTCCTATTTTAATTTTTTTTTCTAATTAAAATTTAGAAATTAATCGAAGATTGTCGAGATATTCTTCCGTCGTATTTGGATTCGATTTATTCTCATTCAGAAAATCCGCTTAGCAACGAGATTTTTCTCGAATTAGCTCGTCATTTCGAATCGGAATATCATTCCGACATGTCGAAATTGAATATTTTACCAGCACATATTCTTACACGTGTGAGCGAATATGTTCCTGAAATAATCAAATTTATCGAGAAAATAATCGAAAATGGTTATGCTTATGAATCGAATTCATCGGTTTATTTTGATACAATGAAATTTCATGAGAAACATTCGTATGCGAAATTAGAACCCGATCGTGCCAAAGATATTGCCGCTTTGAATGAAGGCGAAGGTGCGTTGTCCGCAACGGAAACAGTGGCCAAAGAAAAACGAAATGAATGTGATTTTGTTCTTTGGAAAAAGAGCAAAGCAGGCGAGCCCGTTTGGCAATCACCATGGGGTCTTGGTCGGCCCGGTTGGCATATTGAATGTAGTGTCATGGCAAGTACAGTTCTCGGTCCTCAATTTGATATTCATACGGGTGGTGTCGATCTTAAATTTCCTCATCATGATAATGAAATATCACAATCCGAAGCTCATTTTGATAGTGATGCATGGGTGAATTATTTTCTTCATAGTGGACATTTAACAATTGCCGGATGTAAAATGTCGAAATCATTGAAAAATTTCATTACAATTCGTCAAGCTTTGGAAAAATACTCGTTTCGACAAATACGTTTTCTATTTCTACTACATTCATGGTCGTCAACATTGGATTATAGTGATCATGGCATGGAAAAAGCATTGACCTATGAGAAAATGTTAGATGAATTCTTCTTGAATATCAAAGCACAAATACGCTCGATGAAACCATTGAGTCACTCGGATGCTTATACGAAATTTAATGAACGAGATTTGAAATTAAATGAAGATTTTTCATCAACTCAAAAACAAATACATTTCGCTCTTTGTGATTCCATTGATACACCAACAGCTATGGAACAAATTCGACAATTAGTAACAACGACCAATATCTACATGAATGAACGAAATACAACAGTTAATCAATTACTTTTGAGAAACATTGCTGTTTATATAACGAGATTAATTAATATCTTCGGTTTGAATTCATCTGTAACAGCTGCCGATGAAATAGGTTTCACTCGGTTGACTGAACAACAAACATCATCGATTAATGTTGAAGATGTAGCCATGCCTTATGTACAAGCATTTTCAGATTTTCGTGATGGTGTACGAACAATTGCTATTAGTGTTAAGAATAAAGAAATTCTTACATTATGTGACCAAGTGAGAAATGATGTTCTACCTGAATTAGGCGTTCGACTTGAAGATAAATGTAAGAAAAAAGACAGTTTACGTATTATCAGGTCAATTTGATTTCTTCTTGTTCTTCTTCTAGCGGGTTCAAATACAGCAGTAATCAAGTTTTGCGATCCCGAAGTGTTACGACGTGAACGTGAACAAGCTGCACTTGATAAGAAAAATGAACAAGAAGAAAAAGAACGACGAAAATTACAGCAACAAAAAGAAAAAGAAGCTAAGGAAGCAAAGAAAAAGGCACAAAAAGAAAAACAAGCAAATAGTGGTGCAGCAGCAGCAGCAGCAGCAACACCAACAACGAATGGTGAAGCAACAGCAAATGGAACGAACGGTGACGCATAAGAAAAATCAACTCAACCGGTGTTTTGATCTTCTGTCTTTTTTTTATTTTAATCTTTTTCCGTTGTTTTGTTATTAAACTGAGGGTCATCTCCTAGTTATTTATTTATTTATTTATTTATTTCATCGTCATTTGGGTCGTATTTATTTTTTTCTTCAACTCAAAAACTTTAAACATCGAATAATTTGTTTGAAAAAAAAAATTCTTCGCTTTTGCTCTCTTTTACATTCAGTTTTTCGTGGTATAAAATCATTAAATCAAAACATGATTATCACAAGTAACACGATTTAAAACAAGAAATAATTCGTCAATTTTATCGGGAAATTGTTCAATCGAAGTCATATATCGATGACGCATGATTCGATCATGTTCTTCAAACAATTCCAATTCACTTTGTAAACCTATATGAATATATCTACGTACAGATTACAGAAAACAACTCAAACTTACCTAACCAACATCGAACTTGTTCAAAGATATAAAAAAACATATGTTCATCTTCGTTTTTGTTGCCATATTTACGAACATATCGAAAACTGGCATTAATAATTGTTAAAAACACACTTAAACATACAAATACAACAATAAATATGAACAAACTAAAACAAATTGGACCCAAAACTGGTGATGCTTGACTTAATTGATTGGCATTAAACTTCATAAGAATCATTTTGAATAACATTCGAATTGTTTCAAATACATTCGAACATGTTTTTAAATTTGAATTAAATAATAAATAGAATAGACAAATAAATGAAATAAATATAAATGAAAACATAAATGAAAATAAAAGAAGATCTTTTCGTGCATGTTCAAATGTTTGTAGAAAAAATAATAATCGATTATTAAATCGACATAAACGAATACATTTAATTGTACCCAAAAAACAGCAACAATTTATCAGACACACTAATATTTCATTAATATACACAGCTGTGCTCAAATCTATATAAGCACGGCCATTTGTTTGTTGAAATAAACTGCCAAGTCGTTGAGATTCATTGTACCGCCAAATATAGACACCAATACTTGTCCACGAACAAATAATGATCGTGACATCGATATAATGCCACAATTCATGAAAATATTTGATTTTCAATCGACATAGAATTTGAATTTGTTCGATCATCATGTAAATAATGAAGAACATGTAAATAATCGAACAGATCAAGGCTGACCAAGATGAAAATACTAAATAATCAAGATAGATAGATATAGATAGACAAAATGACCAGAAACAAATACTTTGAAAAGAAAATGGTTTGATTTGAAAATGTGGAATGAGACCACCGGTGGATAGAAAATCAGTTTGAAGTGTAATTGAAGTGAATAATTGAACATTAGGATTGTAAAGACTAAATTGTATGATGACTGATTTTGTTTGACGATCGATCCATTGAAGTTGATGTAACATGGATAAATTACTTTGAATATCAGTGAATCTTCCTTGAAATTCGTATATTCGATATTCAAATGCCTGATGAACGGTTGTTGAATATGAAGAATTTGATCGAAGTAAAAATAGTTCGTTGTCTTCATCGTCATATCGGCATATTGATGAAACAATATTATTGACACGACATGATTGTAATTTAACTCTCGATTGTCTCATGATGACTCGTCCAATCAAACGATTAGTTTTATCATTGATATAACCAGAGAGATTTCTTGGTTGATCACCGTTGTACCAGTCTCGTGCACGAATATTCCAAATAAAATCCTTTTCCAACCAATTCCAATATTCATTGATGGTCGAAATCTATCAACAACAGAAAACATCAATCGTAGTTTAGTTTTTTTTTTGAAAAGAAAAGTTCTATACGTTACGATACGAATAATTAGTTCGTTGAGAATCCAAAAGAAACTTTTTCAAATGATGAACTTGGTGGAAACCATAAGAATTTAGATTCGAATAGACGACAGTAAATAATAATGAGAGAAAGGATAAATAGAGAAAAATCTCTCGTAGAATTGACCACATTTTCATTTGTTTGATTCGTTGATAACGAAGTAAATGTTTTTCCTCTTCGGTTAATCGATTGATACGATTGTCACGATGATAGGAAAGAACCGATCGTTTCTATATGATAATAAAAAACGAATATTCACAAAGACAACGAGAACAAACTTTGATTGAATGTAAATATTCTTCATTTTCATTGAAATATTCAATTATTTCCTCATCTTTATCATATTTTCGAATAAAACACGCAAATATTAACGCCAAAGAGAATATCTTCGAAATCAATATTTTTCAGATTAAAATTTAAAAAACAACCAACTAATTTACTTTAATAGGTTGAATAAGAAGAACGGATGAAAAAAATCCCGAGACCAATGATGTTAACCATTGTTGTGTTTTCAAATCACCAAATTCAATACCTCGAACGATAATAAAAAACATCGACAGGATAACAATTGAAATCGACAATCCATAGGCAAGGAACAAACACCACCATGGAAATGTGCATTTTGTCTTTGATGGTATTTTTGACGAATATTTCCTTTCTCGTAATCGAATTCGACGAAAGAATTGAACGAGCAATAAACTTGGAACAAATGCTAATAATTCAACGATGACGCCGATGCCGATCTATAAGCAAAGATTTATCGGAATTATTATTTCGATTTCATAGAAATGAATCAACCTGTTCGGGAGTAATATAAAGTGGTCCCAAGGAAAGACTGGTTTGACTTGTATCGATTGATTTTGCTTGTTGCATTTGATCGTAATATAAAATATTCAATAGCATCGAAACAAATAACAAAACAAAACAGCAAGTACATCGTTGAACACGTGTGAAATAATTCGATGGCGGACGAGAGAATATTGAAAACCAAAGATGACCTTCTGACATATTGTGATACGCTCGTTTGGATAGAACATACGAAAATTGCTGTTTTTCATAATCATTTGCAACTGGCAAGACTCTCTCAATTCGCCCGTCATCTTTCTCAAGCGCAAACCATTTTTGACAAATAAAATAGGACTTTTCCATTGTTTGTACATCACAAACGATAATATATTTTAAAAACCATGATGATGAAGAGCCTTGACCAGAATTGTCATGCCATAGACGAATGTAATTCAACGAGCCTAATGCTTTCGGAACGCTCATGAGAAATGCATCGATACCAGCACGTTGAAAAATCTTTCGTTTCGAATTTGAAAATCGTCGCACTTTTGTATCATCCTTGTCTCCACTGAGAATAAATTGAACATTCGAATTTGTTCCAGCATGTCGTCGATGACCAGTTACAACGATGATTTCATAATGATATTGATCTTCAGCGTAATTATCATCCAAGACCATAACACCTAATTTTTCGAAATCTTTTCGATCTTTATATCGAGCATAGATAACGAAAAGAAGGTAAAGAATAGAAATACAAATCACTGTCAGGTAAATTGTTTTGTTTTTAGCAAAATCTGCATTCGAAAAGACATGATTCCAATTGATAGGTTCTGGTAGAACAAGAAAACCACCGGCAAATGTTGTCAAATGTGTGGATAGACATTCAGTTTGATACAGATTTGTCTTTGATCCGACTAATACACCATCGGATTGCCACTGTTTGACTTGTTCATTGAAAAAATAACAACCTGATGTATAAACACGAAGTGAATAATCCGATGTGAAGTTAAACGGTTGATTTGAAATGGGAAGAGTTTGATTCGAACAGTAAAGAACGAATTCAGTGGTATTTAATTCTCGAATACCGAAGATTAATGATTGATGACCAATTGTTTGTTGATTATCGATGGAGTGTTGATAGATATCGGAATTAAGCGACGCTGGACAGAGAAGAGACCAACCATCGATGAGTTGAACGGTCGTATTGAGTTGTGGTGTTTGATCAAATCGATAGATAAGTAAATAAGCTGGAATCCGACTACTCAAATTCAATGGTTGGATTTGAATATGAACTGAAATAGATAAATGTTCTGTTTGTTGCAGATCGATATGATGAAGATTGAAAATAAGTTGATGAGGAGTTTGATTAAATGAGGTTAGATTTTGTTTGATCATCGATGGAATGAGCATATTTGGATCGCGTGGAATGAGAAATCGATATGGTTGAGAGAAAGTTGTTGGAATCGAAAGTGAATTTCCATTTCGATCCAAAATCGACAGTGAAATCGATCGTGAAAGATTGGTGTTTGATTTACTACGGAAATCATCTGACGATGCAAGTGCTTGCATCATCGTCTATTAAAAAAACATGAAATAAGACAATTGAAACAGAATTTTAACGTCGATAGACAAACTCGAAGTGAAAGCGTTTGATTTTGATTGAAATTCGATGGAAGTTGAATCTGTGCATTGTTCATCGGTTGAATGGTTTTATTTGCTAATGAATCAATCGATATTGTTTCTAACGAGAGAAAAATAGACGATGTATTGAACAGAAGATTTTGACCGATATTCAAATGGATATTCAATGCTGATGTTAATAAAGCAATCGTAGTTGCAGATTGTTCATTGATTTGATTAGCTAATTGTTGTTGATAGTAAAGATTTCGACGTTTTTGAATCGTAGTCCATGAAAAATCATCACCATCAGCAAATAGATCTATTTTCAAAACAAAATCCAATGAGATCAATATGATATAGAAATAAGAAGAAAGTACGTACAAGGATTGGACCATTCATTTTCGAGATCTGTATCGTAATCTTTCGGGAAAGCATTAGCTCGAGAAGTGTCTAAGTCAAGAATTGTTGTTCGTTGCTGTAATGGACTATTCACTGCCTATATAAAATCAAAATCATGCATGCGATAGATTTTCGTATAAATACGAGAATAGAGTTACTGTTTGAATGTTGGATACACATTGACTAATTTGTTTAGCAGCTGTTTGTATATCTTCGAATGAAATTTTCGTTGCTATTGAATAGAGAGATTCAGCTAGTTGATGACATTTTTCCGATGCAATACTCTAGATTATAGAACAATCGAAATTTAGTCAAAATCGATGAAGAAAACAAAACAAAAGACATACAGCTGCAGATCGAGTGAGTTGATTCGTTGCTGCAGTTAGTTGTACTAATGATGATGCTTGTAGAATGATACTATTCGAACCAGCAACGAGAAGATTTGTTGTAAAATTCATTAGATATTCTCGAATATTCGCTTGTAGATTCAATTGTTTTTCATATTCAATCAGAGCAGATTCATTGGATGAAGTTGACATATTTGATGAGATTTCATTGCTAAATGATGTAACCGAAATAGTAGTAGGAGAAATACCGTCTAGAATAAAAATCATTTATGATAATATCGAACAAACAATGAATAATTACGTACTTGAAACGACATTTGTTATCGATTGAGTATTATTTTGATTGATTTCTTGTGATACTGATGTGAGAATTTGTCCAACTGTATTTTGATTTCCACTTTCAAGTAATTGAAAAATCGAATTTGATGATTTATTATTCGAACTGATAAAATCCGTTAGAATCGATGAATCAGACATCATGTAAACGGATGAAAGATTATATTGTGCAATACAATCAAGTGTATCACGAATGTATATGGCAAGATGATGTACGGACGTATTTTCATTGCTAGCCGGTAGTCGAATTTGAAAGTCTGATAGTCTACTAAAAGCAATCATTTGTCGATCTCCAGTCGAACTTAAAATGTACAATGAATAATCTTTGATATCATCGAAATCGAACCAGTTTGTACATGATATACTGAATAGAGTTAGAATAGTGCCATTGAGAGGAGAAATATAACATGAACCATTTTCTGGTGGTTGATTGATAACGAAATTGAGAGCACTTGAACTCGATTCCGATGGAAATGAATAGATAACTTCAAATCGCCAATAGAGAAATGATGGATTCTGAATGAATAATTGATTGGATGCAGTGAGATTAGTTGTATTGATGCCAAAGAACCAAATGTTTTTATATTGTTTTATTTTATCGAATTGCATCCATTGTACTGATGAATTCGAGACATTAGAACTGTAATAAATATTCCAAGTAATGTTCGAAATTGTTGAACATTGTTGAAAACAAGAAGAGAAAAGAGCAACTTGTGTTGTTGGATTGACAAGATGAAATTCTTGATTTGGATTACACATTGTTGATATGACGCATCTTTGATTTTAAAAAGTCCTTTTTTTTATAGAATTAAATAATTCAAAAAAGAAGAACTCACCCAATAATAATTATTTCAGATGAACTATCTTCGACTCGAACTAGAAGATAGCCAGTTGCTTGTCGAGATGCATTTCGAATATTTGTCATTTTAACCATGAATTGATACGTTCGATTGGAGAGAAGTGAACCACTGAGAATCGTAAGTGATGAATTGAAAATATTTTCATATTTCCATGCTGTTCGATTTGATAGACACGATTGATTCAAAGGATCAACACGTGGATCATCAATTGTCAATGGATCTCCATTGACATGTGGAAAATTGTAGAGCATATAAATTCGACAATAGTATTGGTATATCCAATCCTAAATTTAAAAAAATGGATAGAATGATGAGAATTAGTGATGATATTACAGTTGAGTTGAAGATGTTATCATCGAGATCAGTAGAAAATGTTCCGGGATTTAATGTTAGATCTTGTGAATGGCCACGAGTGATCATTGATGTTCCATATTGAGCAATATTAGTGACTATACCGGTGGCAGTTATCGAAACATAAGTAAAAGATGATTTTGTAATTGTAGGATATTTGGACATGGCAATAGTCAATTGAAATCGATAGAAACCATATGGTAAAATTCTTGCTGGAATATAGAGTTCAGAAAATGTTGTTTGTACAATGGGATCGATTTGTATTGGAAAAGAACAATTCATTGTTGTTGTACAATTGTAAATAGCCCATTGTGAAATGAATGATAGAGAATCATTGCAATTCAATTCAATCTGTGAAGTGATGTAGAAATCTTGAGATTTTCGAAATTGTAATGGATTATTTGGAGACAATGAATTCGGTATAAGTATTACATCAGCCGAGAAACAAGCTGAAAGAAAAAATTTATTATTGTATCGTTTCTATAGATATTAACTCACTTTGGTTTAGTAATTGGATTGTTGTTGTTGTTGTTGTTGATGTTGTTGATGATGATGATGTTGTTGATGATGATGATGATGATGTTGTTGATGATGATGATGATGATGTTGTTGTGGTGGTGGTTGTTGATGATGTTGTTGTTGATGATGATGTTGTCGATGATAATGTTGTTGTTGATGATGATGTTATTGTAGTTGTGGTTGTTGTTGTGGTTGTTTCATCTATAAGATACAATAAATATGCTTTTATTGAGAAATATGGTTAACTTATACCACAAAAATTAGTTTCGTGAAAGAACTTTTGAAAACGACAATTTCCTTGATCAGCAATAAAAATGTTACCATTCGTGTCAAAACTAAAACTGTATGGAGTGGTTAATTGATTAGCTGCAGCACCTCCTGCACCCGAGCAGCCAACTATACATCGAAATCCAGTCGAATTTTCTGCAAGTAGGCGATGATTACCATATTCAAGAATAAAAAAATATCCATTGCCATCTAGCATCACTGCAATAGGGTTATTAAGTGCAAAGTTTCTTGGCGCCGGTGCTGATGATCCCACGGCTACTGTTGCAGTCGATGCACCTGCTGCAACACACTTAATTTGATTATTTGCATAGTCAGCTATATATAAGTTGAAATTAACATCGACAAATATTCCATGTGCATTACTAAATGATGTGGCTCCAGTAACTGTTGTTGGAGTGAGACTAGAACTGTTAAGTGATCGTTTATAAACGCTACGAGGACTCTGCTGCATACAATAAAGAGCATCATTGTTGTCAACAAAAAGACTAAAACATTTTGAACTAACAGTCATGGCACTCACACCACTTGATGCATTCACAGTCCATTTTTCAACCCGTGAATTTGCCCCATTATCAACAAAAATATCGCCATTTTCTCTGATAAAAAGACCTTGAGGTCCAGTTAAACCACTAGACATGTTTTTGGCTGAATTTACATTTCCGTTGAACCATATTTGTAGCCGATTAATACCATTGATAGTCAGATAAATAGTGTTGTTTTTATCAATAACAACAATATTTGAACCGCAACCAACTATATCACCATTTGCAAACGTTGTTGCATTTGGTTTCCATGTAGCATTGGAACAAAACTTAGGTTGATTGAATCCATAGCCTAAATATCAAAATACATTCATAAATCCCTACAATGTCAAATCTATCACCTTGGGTTCGAATAATCATCAATAGCAGGAAAAACCATATTTTCAGATCAAAGAATAGATACATTTTGTGTTTTTGTAAAATGTACTAGTGATACACAGAAACAGTATCAAATGAGCGTTTTAATAGAATTCTTTATTGACTTGTTTTTTTTTCGGTAATTTCAAAAAAACTCCGCTGTTTATTTAATATCGGCTCTTTGACAAACTAGAGATCGAAACTATGAATTAAATATAAATAATAGAAAACCTAACGGAAGCATTGTTTTCTGAGCAAATTGCATCGATCCGTGCTTCCGTTTGTTTGTTTTTCGCCGATACAAGGAAAAGATCTAATTTATCTGTGATTTCATCCTTTGCTTTTTCG
>Ga0209922_101046_pt1 | contig 28551 bp, 26 predicted proteins | sample ThiBiot_500_biof_FD_183946 | JGI IMG/M metagenome (GOLD analysis project Ga0209922, IMG submission 183946) | Wastewater bioreactor microbial communities from Cape Town, South Africa - Thiocy_expt_500_biof (SPAdes) | ecosystem: Engineered > Bioreactor > Thiocyanate-remediating > Anaerobic-Aerobic ... | reverse complement strand
TATGGGTGCGACACAATCGAATGATACACAAGATGCCAGTGATGATGATGAATATATTAATGCTGTTGAACAGTTGAATAATGAATTGGACATCGGGTAATTAATTTGATTTTTTTCTCTCTCTCTCTTTCGAATAAAATCGAACCTGAAAAAAAAACAAAACGAAATTCCAGCTGTCGTGTTCTTTTTTTCCTCTTTCTTTGTTGGATATTTTGAAATATATGAACATAAGTTTATTTAACATCTTAAAATGACAATATAGTACTTATGATTTGAATGAGTGAATCAAACCCTATACAAACATTCTTTTCTAGTGCTTGTCTTGTTAAAATTCATCGTTTTTATAGTAAAAACATGGATTACGTGACTTGATAGTATTGATCAATAGATGAGTTTAATCGAATTTTACTTCGTCTTATTATAAGTAATAATGAAAGAAAAGGCAGAGAGAAAAAAAAATAGCATTTTCTTTGCTTCACGTAACTAATTCCATTAGGTGTAAAACTGGGAATAACAAGTGAAAACGTTTTTTACAAAAAATACATCTTGCCTTCAATTTGCTTCCTTGGCCTTCGAAATTGAGACAATAGACCGACATTTTTCTTTTATTTTGTTTACTTTTTTGTAAAGTCATTCGTCTGATTTCGTCAGTAACCAAGAAAATGACAATTCTCGCCGTCGATCAAAACCAAATTCCGATGAATCTGATGACAATACCTCGACATTAAATCGCCATTCAGATAACCGAAGAAGAAGAAGTCAAACACCGTCGGCCAATTCTGACCTATTCACACCGATGCCAACAAGTACAGCAAATATTCAATTTGACGATCGTGAAAGACGATTTCAAGAAGAAAATACTGCATTGAAACAAGTAGACTAATTTCGAATAGCGAAATTTAAAACAAAAATCTTTTTATCAAAAGGAAATTTCGGCAGTAAACGCACGTTTAAATGAAGTAAAAGACAAACTGAATGATAAAAGGAAAAACGAGAATTTTTCTAGACTTCCAATCAATTGAGACATGCTCAACAACAATATGAAAATGAATTGAGAAAAAGCGAAGATCAACAAGTCAAAGCTGAACGTGTGATTAAACGTTTGCAAGCTGATTATGATGAACGAATCGCTGTAATGGAATTTTCAACAGATAAAACGAAACTAATTCGAAGAAATTCTATTTATTTAGAACCTCGAACACGAACAACGTCAAAAATTAGCTCAATACGATTCCTATCGACATGAGGTAAACAATCAAAATTCAATTAGTTTCCTTTCCAAACAAACAAAATAAATAAATAAAATATTGATCTTAATCATATTTTACAACAAAATCCTCTTCTAGCCATTACTTGCCCGAATCCGTTTTACCTATCCATTGGTTTGTATAGCACATTGCTTTCACAAGAGCCGGATCTCTATTTTCATTGATGCTCTTTAAAATATTTCGAATCGATTAATTTTCTTTTTTTTTCTCTTTCACCAATGCTATCGATTTGAGCAAATATACAAATGTTTTGTTTTATTATTTGAAAATAAATGATTTGATTTTATGTCGTAATTCGATTTTTCTTTTTAGCAAGACCATAAGAATACAAATGTCAATATTGATGAATACCTTCGACAAATTGAACAACAACAACGAATTATTGATGTAGATGAATTTCTTTTTCTTTGTTTGTAATAGAAATATTGATTGATTTATATTCGTAGGATCTTAATAATAGACTTAAATCACAAAAACCGTACACTGTCCTTCTTCCATCACAAACAGCAAATGATGTTCGTTGATAGATATTGAATAATTAGTTAATCATTTGTTTTTAGACTGCTCAGCCATTAGAAGATCAAATCAAATCTTATGTCGAAACAATCGATGTAAGAGCGTTGTTATTTTTATTCTTTAGCCATAAAGGAAAATTTTCAATATTTAGCAATTACGTGCTGAATGTGATGAACTTCAACGAAGTGAAAAACATCTTCGAAAAAAAATCGATGAACTAAATCGTTTAATTGAACCATCAACTGGACTCGTATGTTATTCTCAAACAACAAACTAACATTTCTTTCATTGTCTTTTCGATATTTTAGTTACTCACAAATAATCGATCATCGGTATGAAACAATCGTTTTCGTTTCCAAAATAAATTCGAATTGTTCTCTGTATTTTAGATTGTCGACGATGCTGAACAAACAGAAGTGAATATTTCTGTCAATCGAAATCATCGTTCGATTTGCTAATTGTTTCAGGATCCTCAATCGACAATTATTCAAATATCATTACAACTTCGAAATGATGCTGAGAATGTTTCTGGTTTAACCAATCGAATTGCACAGTTGATGCGCGAACGCGAAGATGTAGAGCTCACATTCTTTGCAAAGTCAAACTTTTCTTTTTCTTTTCTTTGCAGAATCAAAACAAACTCAAGGAAAAAGATTCACAAATTCGAGTAGATTGAATTCTTTTTTTTGTCAACGAAAGAAAGAAAGATTTCTTTTCCTTTCAGCAATACGAAATACGTGAAATTGAATTCGAAAATCGAACAAAACAAAAATACGAACTACAAATCGAAGGTCTCCAACATGACATTGAACATTTACAAAAACAAGTTGATTTTGAACTTGATAAATAGAGAAGCGATTTCTAAAAGAAACATTCCTTCTGATGATTTAGCTTGAGAATCGTGAACGACGATTGCAGGAACTCACTGAGGATAATCATCTGTTAACATCACAATCCAGACAACAAAATAATGATCTCGAAAGACAACTTCAACAAGTAAACAACTCGCTGAACTCGTATCGAAATTGTTCACTAATTACTTTAGGAACGAGACGATTTGCAAGATCAATTAAATGTTTGTCGATTAGTAAAAAAAACCGTTTCATTATTAAATTTCATTGGATTTAGATTGCTGATCAACATATTAACGATCTTCGTGAAGAATTAGATAAACAACATCATCAATACGATATTTTACTCACCGATTATGAAAAACTTGTTCGTGAAAAGAATTTCAATTGATGTTCATTTATATGTCTCATTCGATTTTTTTTAGAAAGAAACACTCAATAACGCTAATATCGATGCATTAGAAAATGCGATTCAAGTAGAAAACTTTTCTTTTCTTTTTTCTGATTCATTAATTCGAAAGATTTCCGTTAGGAAAAGGAAAGACAAATCGAAACTTTTCACGCTCAACTTCAAGAGAATGAAACTAATTTTCAACAAGTAAAAGCTTTTAGTACCATCGAACGAAATTCATCATATTCGTTTGTTTTCAGCAACGAATTGCGCTCGAACGAGAACGAGATGTTCGTAGATCGCGTTATCTAACATTTCAAATTATCGAAATCGTTTATTTTCTAGTTCGAAAGAGGTAAAGTCGATGAAGTTAATAACGAATTGGATGATTACAAACGAAATTTCACTGATCTCGAACAACGATACGCACAAGTAAGTAAATTTCGAGTACAATTCGTTATCTTTTTTTGTTCCTTTTCTTTTCAGTTAAAACTACGTCTCAATGAGCAACAAACACAAAATCAACAAATTCAAGTAATTCGCTTTCAAATTATCATTGTGCCGTGTTTTCTATGTATTCGATTCTCAAGGAACTGCAACAAGAATTAGCACAAATTCAACAAGTAAATCGACGAAATAAAAAAATGTTTTTTGTTTCAAAATTAGTTTTTTTTTAGGAAAAAGGAAATTTAACAGATGAATTAGAATTTTTAAAACAAGAAAAACTCGTAAGATGAGAAGAAAAAAAATACGGATTATTTACGTTTCTTCTCTTCAGGCAATGTCAGAAAACGATGCAAAACTTCTTGAATTAACTCAATCAAATGAAGATGTAATTCATCAATTTTTCGTTATTTTCATTCTCGATTTTGTTTTTCGTTTTAGTTACAAGGAGAATTATCTCGTTTTCAAGTTCATATTCAAGATAATGAAGATGAAATCAAACGTTTGATGCATGAATTGAATACTCTGAGAGATGAAAATGAAGCTCTCACTCAAGAATTAGATGTGAGCAAGATAACAAAAATCAGATCGATTAGCTCACTTTTGACTGATTTCATAGGCATTGAAAAGCAATTTTAATCGAATGAAAAATGATTTAACCAATAGTGAACTCGAAAGAGATCAACTACAGAATGATAATCTCGGTTTAAAACAAGAGAATAATGTAAAATAAAATCATTGATTTCTGTTTCGTTGAATTCACACTCGTTTCGTTTAGAAACTTAAACATCAATTAGAAGAACTCGAACCACAATTACGCGAACAATTGAAAGATGAATATGATAATACTGTAAACACTTACTTATCAACAAAAAAAAAAGACTTTCAAAATTGATTTTCTTTTTTTTTCAAGTCTAATCAACGTATAAATGATATAACGAAAGCAAGAGACGCAGAAGTCGAAGTAAGAGAATCGATTTAATGGAAATATCGATGTTGGCTTTTTGTTTCTTCACACGACAGAACCTTCAACGCGATCGAGAAAATCTCGAATTCGAACTCGAGCAACTCAATACCGAAAAGAAACGTGTACGTTTTCTTTTCTATTAAACTATCCATTCGATTCTTTTGATTTAGTTAGAAAAACAGAAACTTGATCTTGAAAATGAATTACAACAAGCAAATGAAACAATCGATGTATGAAGCAAACGAAAAATTCATTTTTATTTCTAAATAAAAAGACAAACTATCTTCTAGAACAACGAAAGAGAACTCGCTCAACTTCGTCGAGATCTTAATCAATTACCTCGAACTCAAGTAGAAAATTAATTTTTCAAATCTCATCAACTCTATTGTTTTCTCTTCATAGGATTTAGAACAACAATACAGAGCGAAAATCCTTCAAGTAAATTCTCGACTACAACCTATCGAACAAATTCTATTTCGAATTGATTTTAGCTCGAAGAACAAATTCAAGCAGCTGACTACGATGTAAATTCAATTTTCCTATTCATATCATTTCTCACTAAAATGTCATTTATTTAGAAAGTTCAAGCATCGTCAAACAATCAGCAATTGGTAAGAGTATTTCAATCGATAGACAGAAGAGAAAAGAGAATGAAATATGCTTTTAAGTTTTTTTTTTCCTTCTTCTTCAACATTTGATTGTAAAGAAGCAAAAATCAAATTTCGTTTTCAGTAGTTTTTTTTTCTCTCTATTTTATTTGCAAACAAAACCACTGTTTTCTTAAAAAGAATTGAAAAAAAAACAATATTGACGTCGATTTATTTAGATTCAACAACTTGAAAATAAAATTCAAGAACGAGATGATCTTATAAAAGTGAGATATCAATTGAGATTAATTATTAATCATCATCTTTCGTTCTTTTTTTTTCATTAAAAGAATTGTCGAAATAATCAAACGAATAAAGAACAAGAATCAACAGAAATTCAATTACGTCTTCAAGTGAGAATATTGTTTGAGGAGGCGAAGAAGAAAATAAAATAACTGAATATTTTAGATTCAAATTCAAGGTTTAGAACAAGAACTTGAGAGTAAAGAACGTCTGATCGATCAATATACGGGCAGTGTTCAAGAAAAAGACGGACAAATCGATCAACTTACTGAAGAGAAAAATTTCCTTCAAGAAGACTATGAAAAACAAATAAACGAATTAAAAGTCAAATTACGTGAATATAAAAGACAATTAGACGACGCTGAACAAACGAACGATGTAAATCGAAGTTTTTCGAATGAAAAAAAAACAGCAACGATAACCTTTTTATTCTTCTTTTCTTTCAACAAAAGTTACAACGTCTTCAAATTGAAGATCTTCTGCAACAAATCGAACGTTTGACTCTCTCTCCTACAGACCAACAAGTACATAAATCAATCGAGAATTTATTCGTTTCGATTCTTATTTCTTTTTCTTTAGATTTGCCTAAAACAAATAGAAGATTTACAAAGACAATTACAAATGGAAAAAGTAGACATTCGTGTTTCTATTTCTATGACATCTCTCGATGTATTCTTTCATAGAAATCAAACGAATCCTCATTAGCAGATCAACATAATCAATATAAAAACGTCATCGATGATCTCAAAGCTCAACTTCAACGACGTGAAGAAGAAAATCAGGTATTTCACTCGATCTCGGTCAGATCTGGTCAAAATGAGTTTTATTTAGCGTTCGAATTACGCTCGAGAATTTAATAAAGTAAAACATTCTCATCGTTGACACTTCAATAAGCACAAGTTTTTCTTTTGCTTTTTATCATATTTTATTAATAATCGTATAAAAAAAACTGTCAGAGAGCAACAGAATGCAAGAATGAGAAACAGACGAAAGGGAGAGAGAGAAAAAAGACCTATACGGTTTTTCTCACATTCATTTTTTCCTTTCTTCTTCTTCTTCTTTTTTTTAAAAGAAGAAAAGAAAGAATTTCTCACCGACTGACACCACAAATGCGAGTAAAAAGCGAAGAATAGAAATATCTCGTTTCTCACAGCAACTAACCATTTGTCATTTAACAGAAAGAGATAAGAAGAGAAAGAGAAAAGTCCTCAATTGTGCATTTAGAATCTTCGACGTTCCATTTTACCATCGGATCAAACGCAAACCAACTCGCTTCAAACACAAATGCAGACTGATGTATGCATTTTTTTTTGTCAAAGGTTTCTCTTTCTTCAATTTATTGTTCTTAGCAATTGACAACTGAGATCGAATCACTACGCAAAAGATTAGCTAATCAAGAACGAGAAATTAATGTAAATAAACTAGAAGAGAAAATATCTTCGTTAATTAGTTGATTTTCTAGAAATTACGTGAAGATAATCTAGCAAAAGATCAAAAACTAGCTGAAGCTGATCCTCGACGTGTACCACCGAAAACAGATGCAGCATCGATGATAGCATCGTTGAAACTCGATTTACAAAAACAAGATAGAGTAAATAAAAACAACAACAAAAATAAAATATTGATATTTGAAATTCACGTTTTTCAGGAAATCATCGATCTCAAACAACAACTCAGCGAAACTCGTCAAGAAAAACCTGACCAAGTGAATTTACTTTTCTTTTTCTTCTCGCTTATTAACATCTTTTTTTTTCTCATATAGTCTGACTCATCGTCATCATCAGTCATTCCAAGAGAATCACGTCCTCGCTGTAACTAATCCTCACCTTAGAAAATAAAAATGACTCATTAATCTCTCTTTTGTAGCACATCAAAATTTCGAGAATTTAGATCGTGAAGAACTTCTCTATGAACTCGAACAAACTCTCAAACAAGTCGAAGAACTCAACAAGCAGTTAAACGGTAAGTTGAAAAGTCAAATAGAAATAAAACCAACAATCAATCAATCAAAAACAAAATCTAACAGATAAATTTCCGAGTCTAACCGAACTACACAAACAATTAGTCGAAGTTCGTCATGAACTTTCGCGACAGAAGTACGTCAATCAAGTTCTCTGGCGTAAATTAAACGCTCTAATCGATATACATGGTTCAAATACACGACATGAACTAGCTATTGAATTAGCTAATTATCAAGACGAAATAGCCAAATTAAAAGCCTATCGAAATCCTTCGATTGTCAAACGAGCCGACTCGAGAGCATCCTCAGGTTTCTTTTCGCTGTTGTACTGCTTCGTGTTTGTCTACTAATTCGCTTGTTCTTGTCTCTCATGATTGAGCATCTAAGAAAACAATTTCTCTTTCTCTGTCTATGATTCTAATAGAACAAAATCTAAGTCTGTTCTCGATGGATCATGATTATCCATCGACAAATATCAAATCAACAATTGCGCTTTTGGAACGATCAAATATCGAATGGCAAACGAAACTCGCTCGACTAACTGAACAATTAGGTCGAAGTGAAAGTCAATCGAGAAATTATCAACGAGAATTAATTAAATGTCAACAATTACTGTCCGATGCTGGTAAATATCTTCGACAAAATTCAACTTATCCATTGTTTTTTTTTCGCTGAATATTCTAGGTCTTATCGATTTATCGATTCGTCGACGACGACGACGACGAAGTGCCGATGATTCGACTATTATAAATATAGATCACCATGATGATCTTGATCATATTCACGATGTAAACGAATTAAGAGATCTTCTTCGTAATCAACAGAAATATAATCAACAATTACAAACGAAAATTCGTTTACATACAACGGAAAGTTTAGCAGCAACCGAAATCGAACGATTAAATGATCAAATTCAAGTAAATTTCGAATCAAATTAAATTCATTTTCCAAAATTTCGTTCGATTTTATTTAGAACTTAAATTTAATCAATGAAACATATAAACATGAATTGAAACGATCGTCAAAAACTCTTGACCAAAATCGACAACAATACGAACAACTTAAAACTACTCTCACTAAATACGAACGAATTCTTCAAGTTAGTTTTCATTTCTCATTCGTTTTTTTCTTTTTATTCTTCATTTTCGATCGATTTTTAGAAACATAACATTGATCTATCTCTCTTCAATGATAAACAAAATTATCTCATCGATGAATTTCTCATCGAGACGAAATCAGGTACAAAAATCTATTTCGTTTATTCTACAAAAATAAAATCATCGATCAATCAATCTTGTTCTAGACAGACAGACAGAGAAAGAGAAATTCATGCATAGAAACAAAATATCCTTCTGCTCCTCTTTGTTTTTCATTCACATTGATTTGATTTGTTTTTTTTTGCTAACAAATTCTTTGCTCGTAGTTTAATAATTAGTTGTGTTCGAACTGAAAAAGACTAACTTATGATTTGATTGGAATATATTTAGAACCATCAGCAAACAAAACCGACAGTGGAATTGATTCGACAACTGATGCTATTGAACTTCAAAGACAACTCAAAGATAAAGACGATGAAATTCAAACGTTGAACAACGAATTAAACGATCGATATGATGAAGTTCGACAGTTAACAAATCAACTCAACAAGTACGGATAGTTTTCGAAAGAAGAATTGAGCTTCGAATTTTGAATTTTAGTGCAAAGAGAAATGCAGGAAACCAACAAGATTTATTCGAAGAACTAGAACAAGCACGTTTACAAATCGAAACAATGAAACCTCAATACGAGGAAAATCCTCGGTAAACAAATAGATTGATTATATATGTTTTTTTGTAAAGATTTAAATTTCAGTCTACATGATGAAATTAAACAATTGAAAGCTGATCTCGAACGAAGCAAATCTTCGGCAGGACGGCCAATATCGAGTCAATTCGAAGAATTTACCCAACGAAGAAATCCTCTCAATGGTTGGTTTTCTTGTGGTTTTATTCTTTTGATATGTCTTTGTTTTTCCTAGAAAACGACACAAGTGAAATTCTTATCCGTCGAACGGATCTCGCACAATTATTAGAAGAAATTCGTTTGCTTCGTCGTGATCTCGAACGAAGTTTACAAAAACAAAATGAACTTCAAAGCAAACTCGACGAAAATATTCGTCAATCCCAATCACCACGAGAATTTACATTCTCAGGCCGTGGTGTATCCTATCCTGATCTTCGTTTAATTGAAAATGCTAATCTATTTTCGCAAGATACTCTTCCATTATCAACGTCAAATTATACCAAACGTTCGAGACCTGTTGGTTCATCATCGACTGAATTAGATCATATCGAAATTCCTCATCTACTATCAAGAGAAAGTGAACAACAACAGAGTAAAGAGAAAATATAAAGAAAAATTTTTTTAAATTTTATTTTTCCTTTAAAGCTATTATGAAATCGTACGTTGTTGGAGAAATTCAAACGCATAATGAACTCCAACGATTGATCGAAGAGATCAAACTTGATTTCAAAGCGATTAATGCCGAATTAAAACAGAAATTACGCTCGAAAACTGTTCGTTTTTGTTTGTTGATTAGAATTAAGCCTTTTATTTATTCTTTTGATTCTATAGAATCCAACTGATTTTTCACCGAGATCGATCGATGAACATTTAATATCTCTCGATGAACGTTTGGCAAATGTCTTAGGTTTACTTCAAACATACGAAATTGCTGATTTACCCGAGAAGAACAAAGAAGGTCAACGAATATTCTTCGATTTACGTTTAGAAGAAGAAGTAATCGAATCAACCAAAATCTCTTCAGTCAATATGATATTGTTGTTTTTTTTTTCTCATTTAGATTCAACGTTTACGAGCTGCTCAACGAAAATATATTCAAGATATTCAACATCTTAGACAAAAAAATCGAGAACAAGCCACGTATCTCGATCAATTACTTACGCAATTAACGGTTAGTATTCAATTTCCATGTTCTTTTTTCTTCATGAGTTCAATCGTTTTGTTTTTGAAATAACTGAGTAAAAAATTTTTCCAGAAAACCAATCGAAAGAAGACCGATACAGGCGATTATCTCGCTTTATTACGTAAGTTTCTAGTTGTTTATTAACGTTTCACTAATAATCTGTTGTCGATGCATGTGTTGTGTAACTTCTCTAATCTATCAATTAGTTTATTATGTATCAATTTTATTTGAATATGAATTCTATTTTAGTCCGACCTACGTTAGATGTTCTTCAAAAAGCTCGTTCGAATATTGAAAATCATTTAAAAGATACGAATTCAAATAAAATACCACCCGGTAGCGCACAACAGCATCGTCGACATCATCGTTCAAATCGACAAGATTAAATTAGATTTTCTCCTTTTTTTTTCTTTCGTTTTTCTTTTTGTATACGCATAAAACCTGTGTGTTTGTTAAATATCTCAGGTTGATTCATTCATTTCCTTTTTATTTCATAATTCTTAATAAAAATTTGTCAATTGATTCCTTAATTTGATTGACGGACTGTCAGAGAAATTCTCGTCTTTTTTTCCATTGCGATGATTGATTATATTCAGAGAAATTAATCTTATATATTGTCTTCTTTTGTTCGATAAATGTGACCTCGAAAAAACATCAGCTGAATGGCTACTTATGCAAGCTCCTTGCATTCTTTACCCTTTTGTTCTATTTGAATTATTTATTGGTAAATCATGACGAGAATACCATATTTATTACAAGGATATACGTATGTATTTCTTATTTATGAGTTCTATTGTTGTTCGAATGGGTAAGTAGTTGATTACATCAATTGACAAAGAAACTCTCTTTGAATTTATGAATTCATTCGTTGATAATCTTTTTGCACCTAACGTCTGAGATTGGCGCAAAAGATATTATGAACTTTTTTCTCAGCTTATTATATTTTAAATTAAGAAACAGCGTATAGATACATGTTTTGTTTGTCTATTCGATAGTTATAATTGACGTTGTTTTTTCCTATTATAATTATAATTCTTAATCGATATTAGATATTTTAAAATCTGTTATTAGTCGAGTTTAAGTCAATAATCACGTAAATCATGTTTGGAAAAGATAAGGAAGAATATAAAATAATGCACTTGAACTTGTTCATTGACTTTTCCATACGAATTATGTGCAGAAAAATTATAGTTTATTAATAAAATATTTATAAAAAGAAGATAATGATATTCGACTATGATAATTATTCAGCTTCTCTTTGATTAATTTCAAAGCACAAATTTTAATAATTAAATAAGAGAAGAACATAATGAATACTTCAAAATTAAGCTTCAGTTAGTCGGTTTTATTCAAAAGCTTTAGTAGTAGAAGTTCAGATGTTGGCGATTATTTTCAAAACAAAATTCGGCCATAGATTTTGTGTAAGATTCTCCATTTTGACAAGGATGAAGAGTAAGAATTTAGCTCGTTTTTTTTTGTGAAACTAATTCCCAATCGATTTATACGAACATTTAGATAAAAATAAATGTCGATAAAGAATATTTGCCATATTCCTATTAATCTTAATTATAGAAATGTAATCGAACCTTGACAAGATATATATTTATATCTCATTAAGATACAAATAATTATCAAGGGTCTTTTTTTTACAGATTTTACACTTAAACTTATACCTATACGGAAATAGTCAGTATTAAAAATAGAAATCCCTTTTCGCATCAATAAAACTACGCTAAACTGGTAATGAAACAATTTTTGAGGACATACATGTGTAGATTTGAATAGTAACGATACGATGTGCGTATAGAATCTCAGTTTATTCTATTTCAATTAAAAAGAAAAGAAGTATCTTTTTGAGAAGGTCAATGAAGTGAATGTCTAGTGTCTTCAAGCAAGAAATATCTATTAAACGTGACTAAACGAGAAAAAAATAACATCGATATATATATACATGTTCAATCGAATTTTCCACTTGCCTACTTTGATCAATTGATAATCAATAAGAATATAAAGGCAAAAAAAGAAATAGCAGTTATTCTTGTGTTAAATTTTCAATGTCAATAATGATTACTACCGATCAATCGTCTACATATTTCCTTGTAATTTTCTTTTCTTCCAAGAGATGATTCATCAAATGAAAGAACACTTCGAGTACATCGTTTGCTAACTACCCATTATTGTCTCACGTAACTCGACTCGAGCATATATCAATCAACAGTGATTTGTCTTTCTGTCAGCGAGAGAAACTTCGGTCCGTTTCTCAAAAGGCTTTTTTTTTCATCCGTATACATTTGCATTCTTTAAATGGAAAATACGCCGAAGCGACAGAAAAAGAAGAGAAAAGAGAGAACGACAATAAAACACATACATACACAGACACACACACTATATAAGAGTTTTTCTTTTCTATTATCTCTATTTCAAGAATTCTCGACGATCCATTATCCGGATATTTCAATCTTATTTCAATAAAAATTGAATAATTAATCAGTTGTTAATTAGATCAAAAAGGAAAAAGTAACCGTCATTAATGGATTCAATACAAGAACGGTAAAAGAATCTAACTTTTTAATTACAATTAGTATTTTCTCGATGAAATATGAATAATATACGTATATTGAAAATCAAACAGCAGAGTCCTATTGATTTGCTCTTAGCTAGAATAAGAATTGAGAATATTTGCAAATTTAGTTGTTTTATTTATAATCAACAATTGCGTCGATAGATAATAAATCCAAAGAATATTATAATATCAACGTAAACAAATATATAAAATAAACATTAATACGAAATCAACACAAAACAAAACAGATATAGACCAGAAAAAGAAGGAAAATATTTTTGATCTGTCTGTTTACTATTGTATACTGTTAATGAGAAAATCTATTTTGCGAAAATTATCTCTACTCTACAATAGTTTTTGTTTATTTCAAAGTATATAGATAGATTATCTTCTTCTTCTTCTTCTTCTTCTTCTTCTTTTTATTTCGATATTCATCTCGAAGATTAATTTGAGACTCGCTGACGCAGTTGTATCTTGTTTTGTTTGTTTGAATTAGCGTGGGAATAAGTCCGAAGATCTCTGATGAACTTGTTTGATTTCATTTGAGCTCCAGATGAACTGGTTCGTCCCTTGTCTGTCGATCTTTCTTGTTATTCACAAGAAATAGAATGCGAACATGACCCAATTGAATCGTCTTGAAAGAACCTTTTGATATGATAATTTTTACTCATCGCCTTTGTATGTCAATCAAGTATCGTTTGTTTCTTATCCAACTGTTGATAAATTCATAAGAATCTGTTTCATTGCATATGCTAGGCATGTCAGTTAGAAAATGTATGTAATTATTCAAATACTTTTTTCTGCTGTTTTGATTCTTAAAGTTAGTTTTGTACTTTAACAACGAAAAGAAATAGTCTTGAAATGTCTATTGGAAATGAAAACGTCAATTAAAATTTAATTTCATTGAACAAGTTCATCAAGAATTCAAGATGACAAATAAGTGATAGACTTTCGAGCTTTGAAAAATTCTTTTCTTTTGTTTATTAATAATGTGAGGAGAGAAACCTCGAGGATGGGGAAATCGATGACGTAGAAAGAAGCGAAGTAGAAAAAAAAAGAAAATTATCTCATAATATATAAATATATGTTGTTTTTTATTCTTCTTCTTCTCTCGTTATTCTCTTAGTGAACCAACCGAATCGAATACGTTCAATGATTCTTTAACATCAAGTTATTCTTCAATTTCAAATACAACAACAGGATCGATAACATTTTCAACAACAGCATCATTTAATTCTCGTGTCGTCGACGTACGCATGGCTCTTTCATCGAAACTTCAACTCGTCTATTATCTAACAATAGCTCTCACCGGCTTTGTCGGCAATACAACAACAATTATTGTATTTTCTCAACGACGTTTACGTTCACTACGTTCGTCATTTTTCCTTACATGCTTAGCTATAACTGATCTTATCTTTATTCTCATACTTGTCATTGCTTTACTCGATGAATTACAAGCACCAGTTATGACTGTACCTGTTTGCATGTTAACTATCTATTTAAGTCATATTGCATCGTTTCTATCATCAAATTTTACATTGGCATATACGAGTCATCGACTCATAGCCGTGTTCTTTCCAATTAAAGCAACAACATTTCTTAAACAACGTACAAATCGTATACTAGCTTTGACCTTAATCACATTTGCTTGTTTGTTCTATTCAATTTCATTTTCTGTTACACAAACAACATTTCGTTCGAATACGACAAATATTGTGACATGTCAAGAAGATGAACATCAATCATTACTTCTTCCGTTTCTGATTTTGGATACATTATTTACATTTATTATCCCATTTTCGTGTATACTGTGCATGAATCTAGCTATTGTCTATAAGCTTCATACGAAATTTACGTACATTCAAAAATCATCTACTCTTACTCTCTCAACGCCTGTTCTTTGTCCATCGGGTAAAACATCAACGAATTCGTCGGTACATTCAGTGAATGAAGCTGTTGCTTTGCCCGAATTAAATAAAAGTAATGTCAGCAGTAATAGTAATACAAATGTGACAAATTCACCGAATTTAAATTATGATCGAACTCATATCAAACAAGATAAAACACGACCATTTCTCAGCGTTCGACCTACGCAACCATATAAACTCGTACGAACAAATCTAACATCCATATCACCATCGTCATCATCGAGACAATTAACATATTATCATGGGAATACACCGATTCGTATCCGTTCAACACAATGTCGAACATCAGCATCGGCTAAGACAACAAAAATGCTTCTTGCTGCATCGACTGTTTTTCTTGTTTTTAATTTACCTTATCATTTACTCTTACTTTGTTTTCTTATTCTCAAGCAACGACCATCATGGATGTTAGATGCATTAAATATTGCTCGGCTATGGTTTTTTGCATCGTTTTGTGTAAATTTTTTTGTTTATGCCATATGTGGTCAACGATTTCGTGCCGAAGTCGTTCGATTATTTAGTTGTACATTTCTTCGACGTTATTTCAAAACACGAAATCAAAAGAAATTACAAGATCGTCAGAATAGTATTTATCTCAGTCATCGTTTATTGCCAATATCAATAACACAACTATCGCATTCGAATTAAAACATTAACCAAAATGACCAAATGTACTGATGTATCTTGCTTTTTTTTCTCTAAGAATGCACGTTATTCTCTTTCTTTTTTAATTTTGAACTACTAAATATAGATCTAATCTTCTTTTCCGTCTTATTATTTTGATGTCAAAGAAAACAAATATTTAAGTAAATGAATGAATGAATGAATGAATGAATAACTAAATCCCACTTTTGTAAATAACCTTTGTAGAATATTTATATATTACTGTTGTTGAGTAGTTGAAATGAATAAAATTATTCAAAATTTTACTAAAAAACTTTCGAAAATAAAAGCAGATATTTGTTTGAATCTTTAATAGTTTTGTTTTTCTATAAAGCCCAACTTGCAACATCCGATGCTTGAATACTGGTTGTAGTTTTTAATTCATTTGATAGCTCGTTTTTTCGTACGGACGATAATAATCGTGAATTTTTACCAACGAAAAACATGAGAAGACGTTCGTAACCCCAGAATTGACCTTGAACAAGAAGAATATTGTTCGATGAGAATAGGTCAATATTTGAAGGCGGTAAATGAATGCGCAATATATGTAATAACTGTGTTTGAGACCAAACAGCAAGAGTACGATCGGAAGATGATGAAAATAATCGTTGAGTCGTGGGATCAAATTTCAAGCCAGTAATCTACAATTAAATAAAAATCATAAGTTTTCAATTTATCATGCTGTCAAACGGAACAACAGTTATTTCCAGTTCATAGAACTCTACGCATTTTCCGATTGCCTTTTCCTTACCTCATCTGAGTGCATCGATTCAAAAATTTCATGATGACTTTTGCCGTCAAAATGCCACGATATCATCGATCCATCATCAGCGCCGGATACTAACCATGTTTCATCGGTTGGATGAAGAGCTAAACTTGTAATTTGAATTGATAGAGATGTTTTTTCCGTTGTGTTTTGATACAACGCAAGTGAATGTCGTAACCATGAATGATATTCGGAACGGATGTTTAGTGCAGCTTGATTCGATGGTAAATGAACGTTTAATATTAAACCTTGATGAGCAACGAACAATTCTGAACGGGTTGCAAAGCTGGTATAAGTACGAAAGGCAATGATTTTGCCGATGGTAGACACTTTAGATTTCGTGTAAGCAATTGGATCTTTAATGGATGAGATTTGAAAATTTTGTTCACATTTATAAATGCGTAAATCGAAGAGTTTAGGATCATTTTCAAGTTTAAGTGATTGTTTAAGTAGGAAATATTGTTGATTAGGTAGAAAATCAATTGAATACTCAATTTCACGATTGACTATAGTAAAATTTTGTTCCGATTGAACATCAAAACGATTTTCTACACGATTAAATTTCATTTTCATAAATATCCATTTATCATAAAACATATAAATAATGATATTCAACGGGTACGTTCGAAATGCAAAGAATTTCGTTGAGGATTTCGTTTTTAAATTATATTCGAAGACATTTTGTGATGGATCGTGTACCGAATAGATCGAAACAAGTAGATCATTGTTAATCGCAATATAAAATTGATCATTATCAAATAAAGCTATGTGTTCAATAGGCATTTGATCAAATGCACGAACATATCGAGGTAATAGATTTTGTTCGTTTGAAGTCGAGAATTGTAGAGGATAGTTGGAATCATGTTCAGTAGCAATGACACTTGTTTCACTCATCTAAATCAAACAGAGAATTGATTTCGAGTTTTGAATTTTTTGTCATTTTTTGGAATTTACATGAAAATTTTTTATTCGAGTAAATAAACCGTTTGGTTGTAGACTTGTTTGCTGTGAGATTTGATTTGTATCGAGTAATTGTATTGTTTCATCCGAGAGTTGAATAAGAACATATGTTCGAAGTTGTTCATCATCGTTCATAATTGTTACTGTTTGAAGAAGTTTAAGAAAATGTATATTCGAACGAAATTGTATTTTCATTTGAGTAAATTTCGATTGAAAACTATTTTCTTGCCGATAAACTGTTAGGAAAAGACAGTTTGTATCAACAGTTAAGAGAATTCGTCGATTGGAATTTTTCTCTTGGACGATTTTCCAATCCGATAATTGTTCCTTAAATTTAAGTTGTTGTAGAATTTCTGAGAAATTATTTCGATTAAAGAGAAATAATTGTTCAGCCGTCGAAAGAACAATAATATCTTCAGTTAAACAAACTAAAGCGTCGAATTTTTTATCTTGTAAAACAAGTATTTTCTGTGCTATTTCATCGTTGGGTAGATTTTGAACTTTCGTATTCGGTTTTAATTTCAAAAGATCAATTATTCGAACATATCCTTCGTCTGTTCCCATGTAAAGAATTTCATTATTGGAATTCATTTGAAAATCGAATAGATATGGTGATGTTACTTCTAAGTATAAATATGCAAAACGCATTGGTAACATTTCATCGTGTTCATTAAGTGACCAAAGTGTAACAAGACAGTGAAAATATTCATCAAAAATTAAACAAAGTACATATTCATCATTAGCACCGATACATCGAAGTTTCACAATAACATCTTTACTATTTTCAATCGAAAATGATGCATTTCGAACCGGTATTCGACCACTCTAGACAACAACCAAACAAAAAAAGAAAATATTGAATAGTCTTGTTTTGTTGATTTGATATCGTACTCGCATGATATTGTTTTGATCGATTTCATTCATGGCTATCAAACGTAATTCATTTGCAACAATTAATCGTCTAATTCAAATGAATGAAAGAATATTTTCGGAATTTTTAAATTACATACTCTTCATTTGTTGTCAAACAAAAATCTTTATTACAAAATGATTTATTATCCCATGATAATGATCGTTCACTGATCATATCACCTGTTCGAGTATTATATGTTCGAACTTGATTTTTACCAAATACATAGATTTTATTTCCATTTTTGCTTACATAACCATTCCAAACGTAACAAAAATCTTCGTCTAAATATATTTTATCGACCTAAATAATTCGTTCATATTTTCAATTAAAAAGGTTGTTTTTTGTTTTCTATTACTTTTCCCGTTTGTAGATTAATCAATGCTACTGTATATGCATACATAAAAAGTTCTTCATCTTCTTCTCCTTGTGAACCATCGATCAAAACGAGAGCATAGAAATCATTCGTAAACAAAACATGTGTCGTCGGTGAAAAACTCCACGCTAATGCACCTGTTTCTTGTGGAAAACCAGCATAGAGCGGACGAAACGAATTCTCATGTGTTTGACAATAACTTTGACAATCGTGAAGAAGTTTTTCGAGATCAGATTTATTTTTCATTGAATCATTCGAAGCATAGATCGATCGTATTTCTTCAGTATCAATAAAACCAAGAATTTGTTCGGCAAGAATGCGCGTAGCATCGGTATCCGTAATTGATTCATCATCAATCGACCAAACAGCTCGATAGACACGTTTTAAATCGGTCCAATTCGGACGTAAACGCAAACAATATCGAATCGATTCGAGAAATGTCGTATGACCAAGACTCTGCAATTGACACGAGAGAAACTCGAGATTAAACAAACATTTCGAACGTAATAAATCATCTTTCTCATGACCATATTCGAGACAATGATAAGGCAACGCAATTAATTTACGTTGATTTAATGTGTTTGTTATTTGAGAATTGATTAAACGATTGGCATTTTCAATGATTTGATTGTTTCGTTTTTTCAATTGTATTGTTCGTTGATAGTCGAGTTTTTCATGTGAATAGATTTCAATTAAATGTTCATGACATTGTTGACGTAAATGTCGAGCAAATTTTCTTGTTAATTCAATGAATTTTCGATGATAGAAAGCAAGAATATATTTTTCATGAATACGTTTACGACAAAGATATTCTTCAATTGAATAGAGAAATGATTGACAAAGTAACGAGGGCACATGAATCGTTTGTGGAATCGGTGGATCATGATGTGTATAGATTTCATTGAGAACAATATCATTTATAGATAAACAATCTTCTAATTCATTTTCTGATATACCATTATAACCGTAGACTAAATAGGCAAGAGAATATTGAACAAAATCTTTGCCATGACGATTTTCAAGACGATGAAATAATTGTTCAATAGCATTTTCAATCGTTTCAGGAAGTGTAAGAGAAGATTTCAATGAGACATCAGCATAGGCTGTCCATCGACGTACAACATCGATTAATAATTTCAAATATAACGGCTTAGGATTTTGTTCGACTGTACTGAGTAGATATGCATATTGTTCGGATGTTAATTGTCGATTCGATGCTTGTAATAAACTTCGTATCATATCTTCGGAATCTTTTGGTCGAAGACGTGGCACAGTGAATAGACATGTTTCATCGTTTCGAGTAAATTGAAGAAATAGATCTTTGATAGGTATTTGATCGACAATTGGAAGAAATGAGAGAATAATGTGAACATCACGTGGAAGAAAACGTAAGAGCCATGTATCGAATTGAAATGAGTATTTCATTGGATCGTCGAATTGATCGATAGCATCGAGAAGAATGAAGAATGGTTTAGGTCGAGATGTTTTCGATGTTTGACGTGAAATTGATTTTAATCGATCGTGAAATAATCGTACGAGTGAAGAAAATGTCAATGAACTATCATCTTCATCAGCTGTTTCATCATCGACGAGACCGTATAAAAGTTTAAGCTGTCGACATAATGAACGAAGAACAAGTTCGATTGTTATCGAACGTGCTGATGTGCCGAGAAAACGTATAGCAACAGCACTTTGCGGATACCAAACGCGTAGTTCTTTGGCGAGACGTGCCATGAACGATGTTTTGCCACAACCTGATTCAGCAACGAGACCAATCGGTGTTGAAGTACCACGTCGATTTGCTTCGATCTGCGAATGAATACTGGCGAGAAGTTCTTCTCGACCGAAGAATGATTTTGTTTTCTCTTGACAGAATATTCCATGATGAAGAAGATCTTCACGAAATGGCGAAAGAATCTTATTCGAAAGTTTTTTACAAGTTGTTTCAACTAATTGTAAAATTGTCGATGTAAGAAATTTACAGAATTCATTGATATAATCTTGATGATCTTTATGAGCTGTTGGATTTAGACCACCGGATTTCTGAAATTAATTTTGAAAGTATACTTATTTCAAATCGATTTCAATTTTACCCAAGGCACGACGAACTTTTTCAATTGTGTTGCAGGCGTTACTTTTTCACAATGAGATTTCAATTGATTTATTGATTTAGTAATACGTTCGTTTTTCAAGGCATCTATTTTAAAATATAAGCCAAATATTTTCATGTTTTGAAGGCATATTTTAGTTTTTTTTTTACCAAAGAATTTTGCGTCAGCAGCAGTTTCAACAGATGGACTCGAAAAATCTCGAATAACGCCGATAACCTTCGAAAGATTGTTTTCAGCTGTTCCTCGACGAATCTCTCGTTCGGTAACTGATATAAATCGATAGATAACAGAATAATAAAAAATACTAAGAAATTATTTACTCGATTGAAAATATTTGATTGCTTGTTGATGAGTTAGTTTCTTTAATTCAAATGCTTTGTCAACTGAATCTCGTAGAGCTTTGAGAAGAGATTTTTCTTCGATTCGCCATTGAGCTCGTTCTTGTGCTTGTTCAGCACAAGACTGTTCGAAATGTTTAAAATAGGTCGTAATTGGCTAGTTAAAAATGAAATGAAACTATCATGAGAGAAACTCATTCCGAACGTACAACATAAACATATTTCGGTGGAAGAGAATTTTGATCAAGTTGAAACCATTTCTGTATGAGATGATGATTTTCAATATTCGTTTCTTGTGCAACTTCAATGATCGATTGAAATTCATTTTCATCAATTTCAAGTGGAACATACATATAACCATATCGATTACCGATTAAATAAATAAAATTTAAACCGGCTGATAGATCAATACAACGCTCGATTTCATCCATACAGAGAATATCTGCTGTATGATCGGTATCAGCTGTATCTGACACACCCCATCTAATCAACGAAAGAAAAAGAATTGATTAGTAGTAATGTGATTTTGTTTTTCGTAGTTCTACCGCATATCGACAACTTGAAATTCATAACCGAGTTCAGCACATTTCTGTCGAATAATCGGAAAGACACGTCGATAGATTTCATTTCGTTCGATTTTAAAATCAGAAAATGTTGAACTAAGAAAGATTCGAAAGAGTCGTGACGTTTGCTTAGAAAAATCTTCTGTGAAATTTCCATGAATTAATCGATTAAAATCCGTTGTTTTCGGTTTTTGCTGCTGTGATTGTTGCTGATTTTTTGCAACGACAGGTGGAATCTTTTTGATATTCGTATTAATCGGCTTCTTTTCATCTTTTCGATTGTCGATAGGTTTCAATTTCACCATTGTCTTCGATTTTGTCGCCATAATTTGTCAAGAAGAAAAGAAAAAAGAAAGGACATCTTATGTACAGACTCCATGTTGACAAACATATACAGTATACCATCATAATGTTCACTACTTAACAACGACCTCCATTTTGATTCGCAATCAAGTATTTGCTTTCAAAATAAAACGGACAAATAAGAATTTCCGATTACTCAAGTTGAGTTTTGTTTTCTTCTGCTTCTTTTTTTTAGACTCAAAATAAAATTCCAATCGATTATTTTTTTTTGAAATTCCTGAATAACCAATTCTCGTATTCTTTTTGTCACGACGAATTACCGTTCGTTTTCGAATGTAACCTTCATGCATTTGTATCGTACCTATACAAAACTGAGTCATTGCTATTTCATTCATTCATGCATAAACAAATAAGCTAACCAGTCGAATATTTTTTTTGCTGTTCTAGATGATAACGATAATACTGATAAGTTTTGTGAATTATGCATTTCTTATTCAACCAACAGGCTCATTCTACATTCCTGGAGTAGCACCACTTGATTTTCAAAAGGGTGAAGAAGTCGATGTTAAAGTAATAATTTCGACTCTTTTTTTGTGTGTAAAAACAAAGCATCTTCATCGAATCTATTCAGGCTGTGAAAATGACAAGTACGAAAACGCAATTACCGTACGATTATTACGATATCGCCGTTCATTGTAAACCATTGAATGGTACGAAATATAAATCTGAAAATCTTGGTGAAATTCTTCGTGGAGATCGTATTGTTAATACAAGATATAAAGTAAATCAACAAAATCTTTTCTTTTTGTTTTTTTATGATCATTTTCATTAGGTTGCAATGGATACGAATGTTAATTGTCGTACACTTTGCAGTGATATCGAATTGAAAGATGATGAAAAGCAAAAATTAGAAAAACGTATTCGAAGTAATTATTATGTTCATTTGTAAGTTGAATAATACATGAAAGACAAAGAATATCATGTAATTATATAAATATTTTTTCAAAAAAAAATAAATAAAACAGATTGGTGGACAATCTTCCATGTGCAACGAAATATCAACACGTTGATACACATGAAGTTCTATATGAACATGGTTATCGTCTTGGAATGTTTATGAAAGACTCAGGAAATGTTTATTTAAATAATCATTTGATTATTAAATTATATTATCACAAAGAATCGGAGTATGTTCAATTAATATTGAGTTTATTAGTAAATTTTTTTTCTTTTGTCAATCAAAAGAGATTTATATCGAGTTGTTGGATTTGAAGTTGAACCGAAGAGTATCGATTCAAAACGTATTAAAGTCGAAGCAGATGGATCATGTTCGATTTTAGCTGGTCAAAATATGCAAGAAATTAAAGCAACAGGTTCGATTGAGACTGATCAAATTATATTTTTATGTATTTATAAAATTAGAACAAAGCAAAATTACAATGACCTATCAAGTCGAATGGACGCCAAGTGAAACACGTTGGGCCAGTCGGTCCGTTGATTTTATTTGAAATCATGTCAAATAGAAAATTATTTTCTTCTAGTTGGGATACATATTTAGCTATGACCGATGTTCAAATTCATTGGTTTTCGATTGTTAATTCTGTGATTGTTGTCTTCTTCTTAGCCGGTATTCTATCGATGATTATTGTTAAAACACTTCGCCGTGATATAGCTCGATATAATCAAGAAGAAACAGTTCGTTGGACATGTTTTGCTTTAAAATATTTGAATATCCGTATTTGTGTTTTGTTAGGACGATGTAACCGAAGAAACCGGATGGAAATTGTTTGTTAACTCGAAACTATTCATTTGATAGATATGTATCTGTTGTTTTTCTTCTATTTCAAAGAGTTCATGGCGATGTCTTTCGACCACCACATCGTAAAAATGTTCTTGCTGCATTAATCGGCTCAGGCATTCAAATTCTTCTCATGTCATTTATCGTTATTGGTTTGTTATTTTCTCAATCGAAATCATTCGAATATTTATTCTTTTTGTTTCTTTTTCAATAGTCTTCGCAGCACTTGGTATGCTTTCTCCATCATCACGTGGTGCATTGGTCACTGCTGCTTGTTTTCTCTATGTTTTTATGGGGTAAAACATGTCATTCGTTATCTTGAAATCTATTTATAAAAAAAACTCTCGTTTCGGTTAGTTTGATTGCTGGTTTTTATGCTGGACGAATCTATAAAACAATTAAAGGCTCGTATTGGAAACGAACAGCAGCTTTAGTACGAACAAATTTTTATTTATAAGAAAAGAATTTTTTGTTTTCTTCAGACAGCAACACTCTACCCATCGATTGTTTGTGGTGTTTGTTTATTTTTGAATTTTTTTATTATGGGCAAACGTTCATCGGGTGCTGTGCCATTTACCACAATGCTCGCTATTCTACTTATGTGGTTAGGTATTTCATTTCCACTTGTTTGTTTTGGATTTTATTTTGGCTATCGTAAACAAGTAAACGACAGAATTCAAGAAGCAATTGAAAATCTTTTTGATTTAGCCATATGAACAACCCGTTCGAACGAATCAAATACCACGACAAGTGCCCGAACAACAATGGTACATGCATCCAGTTTTAAGGTAAGGAAGGAAAAAAAGCGATAAACTTTGAATAATATTTAATTTTTATATTTGTTTTTAGTACTTTACTTGCAGGTAATGTGATAATTTGATAGAGAGAGCGAGGGACAGAGAAAAGACAATGATTTTTGATTAGGTATACTTCCATTTGGTGCGATGTTTATTGAATTATTTTTCATTTTCTCGGTAACATATAAATTTTGAATTTCAATCGAATAAACATCTTTGATATTTCGATTTTAGGCCATATGGGAAAACCAATATTATTATTTATTTGGTTTTCTTTTTCTTGTTTTTATTATAATTATTAGTATGTTCATGATTTTCTATATTTCCAATTCTAAATGAAAATCTAAACTTTAGTTTCATGTTCACAAATCTCAATTGTCATAACATATTTTCAACTATGTGGAGAAGATTATCATTGGTGGTGGCGATCGTTTATCGCATCAGGTGGTTCGGCAGTTTACGTTTTTGCTTATTCAATTTTTTATTTCTTTTCCAAAGTACTTTTTTACTCAATCAACTTGTTTCTTTTCTTATAAATCCATTTATTTAGCTTGATATCACGGAATTTGTTCCATCGTTACTCTATTTTGGTCATACACTATTAATTTGCATCACGTTCTGGATTCTTACAGGTACAATTGGCTTCATTGCATCGTATATGTTCGTTCGAAAAATCTATGCAGCTGTGAAAATCGATTGAATCTCATCTCTGGCATATAATTAGATATATTTATTTTAAAAGAAATCTTTTGCTTCATTAAAATTCACTTCAAATTGTTTTCTTCTCTCGAGATCTTTTAGTTTAACTTTCTCTCATTATGCGTGCGTGTGATACGACTATCTCATGTGATTCAATTTTCTCATAACTCTCCTTTTGTTTGTTTGTTCGTTTGCTTTCGATAACTAAATAAATCAATCGTTTTTTTTTCTCTTTTTTTTTTGTTTGATCAATTACGAAATGATGATTTTTCTCTTTTTCTTTCAAAAAGCAAATACTCGACAACGCCTAGATTTTATTGGATTTCTTTCTTTCGTTCTTTCTACCAAACTGTTCCAAATTGATTACAAACAAGAGCAAAACATTGTTGCCCATCAACTAATAGACCATAGTTAGTTATAATTGCTGAACGTAATTGTTTCTCATTTAAACGTTCAACTAATTCGTCATATGTTAAACCAAGATATAAAACCGATGAACCTTCTTGTTCATTTGTCCACATCGCTACAAAACGATAGTCTCCATTTTGAACGTGATAAACTTTCAAATCGACTAATTTGAAATTATCTGTCAATGCTTTTGTATGTTCATCGAGTAATTCCGAATCCGTCAGATTAATTCGATAGTACGAATTTTGTTCGGCTCGTTTATTTGTTAATAAATTGGAAAAATATAAATGTCCACATAAAACATGCGGACGAATAGTTGAATAATTCGAATGCATTTCATTTAACCATCGTTGTGAAATAACAGCTGTTCGTAATTTATGAAATCTTTTCAATCGATCACGTCGAATAAATAAACAAATATATCGTAACATATTCTCATTTGCATGTTGATAAACATCGAAATGTATCAAATCAAATTGATATGTATTCATTCGAATTGTAAATTCATGAAATTGAGCTGGATTGAGATTATAGAAAACAATCGATGTACGATTTTGAAAAAGATGATTATCATGCCAGATAAATGTAAAATAATGCTGTCGATCAATAGTAACAACATCGAACCAAGTTATATGATAATTTTCAAATGTAGCCGAGAGTAAAAATGATGGTAATTGCTCGTAAGGTATCGATAGAGCAACATGTTGATTGTGAACGAATGGTTTTGTTGACGAGAGTTTCTTTTCTTGTTGTAATGACATATCTTTCGAAAGAAGAAAATCAAGAGATACTTTGTTGGCTTTTTTGCTCTACCTCTCATGAGAACGATTTCTTTTTGTCGCATATCGTTTAAAAAACTAGATTCATTCGTTGTCAATGGTCGTTCATTGTCAACATAACGTTTTGATTTTTCTCGTTTTAATAACCATTCAGGTGTATGAATGGTCAATTCAATGAGTTTAAATAATGATTCCAATGCTTGTTCAATTGGTTCATGCTAGAAGAAGAAGAAGAATACGATTTTCAAAGAAAAACAAAACTACGAACATCATTCAACATAACAGTTGCTTTATAATTCTTGGTTAATTGAGCTATAAGTACTTCTGAGGCTCGTTCACCGTACGATGGCAATATGACAGGCATTATCAATGGAAGACTGAAACGATTTTGATGTTCCTAGATAACAACAACAACAATATTTAATTATTTATTAATAATTCAAAGAAATCTACAAGAGCAAATAGAAGCATCCAAGAACACCAAAATGATGAATACCATTGTTCATCAATAATTGGTATGAAAATTTTCGCACGAAGTATTTGAACTGGTATTGCTTCGTACCAATTAATTGTAAAATCGATATTATCCGATGCTCGATAGATAATCTCTTGTCTAGAAAATATATTCGAATGAAAATATAAACAATATCAATTCGAATTACTTCGAACATCGTTGTTTAATTATTGTTGCAACAGTTGAACATTGAGTCGATTGTGGATTAAAACAAAGAAATACATCGACACCACAAGCTTCGTGTGCAACATGCGACATTGCTTTTGTTGTTATTCAATGTCGGCTATAGTAAAATAGCCGAAATGAGATGAAGAGAGACGAAGAAAGAAAATTAAACAGTTTCCATGTAACGTCTACGTTCTTTCTTTCTTCTTTTTTCTTGTTCTTTACGTTTATTTTTTTATTTTCTTAAACGATTTTGCTTCGTTTCTTTTCTTTTTTTTCATTGTAAAAATACTAATACAAGAATAAATGAAGGCAATATATTTGTCTGTTGAAGTATTTCAAGACTACTAGGAGATTTTCATACAATAATCGATCAATAGTTTGCAAAGGTTTCATCGTCAACATCATCAATGACATTCGTGTGTGTGTGTGTATGTTTTTTTTTACTTTGAAAAAGAGAATTGTAAAAGTTTGTTTTTACATTTTAAAATAAAGGATATTTCGTTTTTACATATCAACACGAAACACACATTCAAATTGACGAATGTTTCCATCGCAACAGATTGCCACAATCTGTTTTTCTTTTCGTTGCTACTTTCGAAGAAACCAAATCATTTTCTTAATTAAATTTATTCAAAGCGCATGTCGCGCTCTTGTTCTTATTGGTTAATTAAGATCCAATCGTAAAACAAAAGTAAACACGTGTTTCTCGAGAAGAATCTTTCCTTTTTTCCTTTATATATATATAAATATATTATTTGCGGTTGCTTATAAACAATCTTCTCGTTGTTATTGTACATTTAAAGTCTAATTCAATGGAAACTCGATAAAAGAATTTTTTTTTGTTCTATTTTTTAGCATTTATATTTATTTATTCTTTCTTTCGAGTAAAAAAAAGTCATTTTCGATTGCTATTCTACTGTGACAATGCATGAAAGGACGAATTTTTGTCTAAACGATCGATTTCTTCTACGACGTGCACCGTCACAAGTCGATCAACGATACTTGTGTCCACCATGGAGACATACGCAAATACCTGTCGAGTTATTCGATTTAATGACGTTAGTGAAATGCTTTTTAGTTTCACCTTTTTTTCATTATTATTTATTTTTCAAGTGCCCCACCGATGATGTCTGTTCGTCTCTATCGTCTTCATTATGAAATCTTACAATTCTATCAATATATGATTCCAAATGAAGCTGAACATGCCTTACGACAACAAGTTGTCAATCACATAACCCATATTATTCATCAATATCTTCCGGGTGCTACTGTACGATCTTTTTTTCGCTTCAAATTAAAATAAAAACAAAATGTAATTGTTGTTTTTTTTTCAAGGTTGATGTTTATGGAAGTTATAAGACGGGATTATATCTTCCTGTGAGGTTTGTTAAATCGATTGTTCTTTGAATTGATTTCAAATAAATCATCGATTTTTCAGTGATATCGATTTAATTGTTCATTCAAATGATAAAAATCGACAATGGAATGCCGAAGAATTAGAAAGTATCATGTCAGTATTACGTGATGCTTTTTGTCGACATCATATATGTACAGAAGATGGAATACAAATCATAACCAGTGCAACTGTACCAATTATCAAATTAACTGAACGAACAATCAAGGTTAAAGTTGATATGAGTTTCAATATGAATTAC
>Ga0209922_101040_pt1 | contig 28711 bp, 29 predicted proteins | sample ThiBiot_500_biof_FD_183946 | JGI IMG/M metagenome (GOLD analysis project Ga0209922, IMG submission 183946) | Wastewater bioreactor microbial communities from Cape Town, South Africa - Thiocy_expt_500_biof (SPAdes) | ecosystem: Engineered > Bioreactor > Thiocyanate-remediating > Anaerobic-Aerobic ... | reverse complement strand
AACATTTTAATGCTGCAAATATTAAAATTCGAATGGTTTGTATCGTCAAATGAAAAAAGTATTCACGATACTTTTCATTTAAAACACTTTTTTTATTTTTCACAATTTTTTGAAGTACGACATTGATATTTTCGAGTATCACTCCATTTTGTATAAAAAGCAACTTTTAGTTTTGAAAAGTAAAATTTCCTTGTCGTCATTAACTAGAAACAATAAACAAATTTCAACAAGGTTTTTTACTCTCTGTATTCTTGTAGCCGACTGGAAGAGTAAATGGGTTAATACTGCTGTTGACTATCACGAAAATCGCGACTTTTTTGTGTTTGGGCAATATGTACGAATCAATTATCATCACCAAGCTACCTGTACACTCTTTATTCTGTTCTATTCAATTACGTTTCTGATTACCCAGCGATTTACCTGCACCATTTCTTTTTCAACTTAAAAAAAGAGAATATTCGGCGCATATATAACGACAGAAGTGGTTGATATATTAGCATGCTGATATTCTTATGTAAATCGATCACAAAACATACAATTTAGTAAAAGTACCGCATTTATTTTTTCTCTTTTTAATTGATTCTGCTCTACATTGAGTTAGCAAGTTTTTTTACGTGTATATTTATTTTTAACAATTCTTTATAAGAACGTAGATGAAGAGTAACTTAACTCATATCCACTATATCCCTTTCTTATTAACAACAATTTTCATTTTTACAACACTTTTTGTTCGTTTACCTTCTGGTATTTTTCAACAACATATTCATGCATACTGTCTTCCTTGGATATCAACGAATAATCAATGTATTGACTACTCACAAACCGATTCCATCGTTTGGACACATCAAGGTACTGGATTTCTTAAATATCTTCAATGGATTGCAGTCAGGAAACTATCGAATGTTCGAATAACACATTTGGATGATAACTGTCTTATCATTTATGAAAATCGATATCTGCCCAATGAATCCACTGATCAGTTCATTCAAGTTTATATACTTTCATCTACAAGTAATTTCACTCCTCAATCAACATGTTCAAATAAAATCAAGCAAATGACTAAAATGAATTCCGATCATCTTTATTTTACTCGACGATCTTCTTCTGCAACGATTTTCTATGAACGACTTGATTCTCAGTCAAACATAAATCATAATCTCACCTATCAAGTCAATAACTTGAAAACAATATTTAATTATCTATCGACATTAAAATGGATCATTTTGTACGAAGAAGACTTTGTTCAAACAAATCTCAATAAAATTGAAAACAAACTTCGACATCTTTTCTCATTATTGAAACTTAATCCAGAACACGAACTAATTCAATATGATTCTCATCGATTTCTTGCTGATGCAACATGGTGGGATCAATCACAAGTAGCTGAAACTATTATCAACAAATCGATACCATCTCGCGTTTCTTATATCAACGACTTTTATTATCTTCATGGTCGGCTGTCATTTACTCAATATCTCCGACAAAATCGTCAATGTTTTCGTCAAGGAGTGTTTACACAATTACAATCAGAAACAAAATCAAATCGAACATCAACAGATGTGCCTGATCGATGTCCAGTCAAACCTTTTGATTGTGCATTTAGTGATCTCTATTCATTTGCCGATCGTGAAGAACTTTATGAACAGTTAGATAAAAAGAGAGACTTCAATTATAAACCATTAAAATGTGGTTTTACAGTTCCGTCAGTTTTCGATCAAGTTAGAAAACGATACGCTCGAAATCAGACATGTGAAACAATTATATTTACATCGATATCGAATTGTTATGATCCATTGCCTATAGTAACTGGAAAAGTTTTACCATCATTTTGTTTGGTTGCATTATTAGATACCAAGACAGTTGATGCATATAAGAAATTCTACGCAAATAAATCAGTTGATTATTGGGATTTGATTGATTTAGGTCCAAATGTTACTCCATTTAGTATAGGTGCAAAAACAGTTGAAACATTGAAAATTGTTGGCGAACGTTTATTTCCATTAGCAAAATGGATTATTTGGGTCGATGGCAAAGCACATATGAATGACATAGGAAAACTTTTGAATGAAGTTCGAACACCATTCGTTAGTGCTGCACATCCAGATAAGAGGCGAACATCAGCATCAGAAGTTGCGCCAACGATTCGCCGTTTAGCACATAGAGAAAAATCATCTCCTTTTCGTCTGAATATTTCTGTTACTGATATTAAAGTTCAAGAAAAAGAATATAAACGTGATGGATTTTACAAGCGTTCAAATCAATTGGGATTGAAAATGTACGACATTGCCGTGTTTTTATATCGAAATAATCATCCTTGTATTAGTCGATTTCTATGTGGATGGCATAATGAAGTGAATTATTATTCTTATCGAGGTCAACTATCTGTGTTTTACAGTGCTGTTCGACTGAATTTAACAACACATATAGATGTTCTATCTCATAGATTCTACCGAACATTTAGACATCGTCATGTTTGTTAAATAAATTAATTTTTGTTAGTATTTCAAAAAGAAAGAAAATAATGTTTCATCTACACTGACAAAGTATTTATTCAGATTGAAGAATGAAGTTTTTTCAAATTCATTTTTATACTAAGCGATATATCTGTCAACAAGTAATCCTGAAGTTTCATCCAATGCTGAGGCAGTTGATGTATCTTCAGATGCACAATTTGTATAAGCAACAGCAATTCCATCACGAGCAGGCGTCATCCAAAAGATTGAGTCCTGACCAGCAATATCTCCGCCATGCATCAATGCTTGACCAGGCGTTGCCCATGTACGATTAAATACAGCAACTCCGAGACCATAACCTTCCAAGCCGATGAATGGTCGTTTGAGTTTAGCTGCTGTATCAGCACTTAGAAAACCAGTACTTTCAGCTGTGATATGTGCATATAGAAATTTAACCCAATCTTGAAGCGTCGTTGCCACAAAACCACCGGGACCAGTTGCAGCTTCATGATTATGAATCATTGTTGGACTTAGAATAGGAAATAGAACTGGTAGTGTAGAATTTTTAGGCAAAACATGACCAGCTGGTGATTGAGGTGGAGTCGTTCCATTATAAGCTATACGAATTGTTGTTTCAGTCATATCCAATGGATTAAAAATGTATTCTTGCATTAGTGATTCCCAATCTTTATTAGTAACTTGTTCCATCATTGCGGCTGCAACTGCATAGCCTTGATTGGAATATAGATATTCACCGGGTTTAACTTGTGGTTCATCTTTCAAAATAGTTTCAGCAGTCCAATAACGAATTTCACGATATGTACCATTCTGCGCAAGGAATTCGGTTGTATGTCGAGTAAAAAACGTGTCACTATCTTCAGCACCACTTCGATGAGCTAGAAATTCTTCTAAAGTCGTATTATGAAAAGCTTCATTGAAACTCTTATAATTCGGAAAACATTCATTGACTTGCATCGTCCATTTGAGAAGTTGTCGATCAACTAAACGACCAGCAAGTGTTGCTGTCATCCATTTAGTACACGAACCAATATTAATATAATCATCGGCGAGAAGAGGCGTTGGATAATCTTGTCGTCGGTATCCTGAAGCTCCTTGTGCAACTATTCGTCCGTTTTTCATCGCCAAAGCTGATAAACCAGGCATATGATATTTCGTACGAATTACATCTAAATCTGCACTAATATCATCGATATCAGTAGCAGTTCGACCATCACAATAATACTGTACTAGAAAAATTGAAGAAATTATAGATAATATCATTTTTATGAATAAAAACTTGAAAAATGAATCTGTTTTTATACTTGAGGGTAAAGCCCTTATTAGTCAACACAATAGATCACTATGAAATCTATGTATACACCTGTATCCTGATAGATTTTTATCTTTTCTTAACCTATCAAAAGCAAATTACAGTGTAAAGCTGATATTTTCGAATAAAATAAAGCTTGCCCCTCGATGACAATAACATGTTATCATCATACCTGTTTTTATGTCTAGTTGAAATGTTACTCACATTTTGATTTAAATAAAATGTCAAACTATACGAGAACATAAAAGATAGAATTTATTAGATTAATTTTTATTTTAAAATTGGTTTAAAAGGTCTTCGAAAAACTTTTCGATATTGATCAACCGATTTTCCAAATTCTTTTTTGTAGAATTTCGATGGCATAACAAAAACAAGAAAACTCATCATAGATGGTACAAATGAAATCAAATATCCTGTGAGAAACAACCAAGTATCATCATTGGATACTATACATTTCGATATATAAATTAAAATCAAACGTGGTATTGCAAGTAAAATTAAAACAAGAGGAGCAATCAATAAATGTTTATGTTGATGAATTTGATCACGGAATACTTCTTTATACGTACGATTAGGGTGCATGTTTAATTCTCGATGAGTTTTCTTTAGAATTAATATGATTGATGATATAATATTAATAAAAAAAGGGCCAAAGAAATGTATCGTATGAATAATATAATCATAAATTTGTAAACTTGCTTTATATCGAACAATACACCATTTTCTATACTTTTGTTTATCTTCACCTTCGTTTGTTTCATCGATTATATCTCGATAAATAGGATCATGAATTGAAGTGCCAATAATAATCAAAGAAAGAGCAATAGCAATGAATTTAGCTACTTTTCTACTTTGCTTTTTATTGAAACGGATACCTTGAATAGCTGTTGTGACACGTTCAAGAGCAATCCAAGCATTTAACCATTGATCCATTTGTAAACAAATTCGAAGCAGAAAATCAATTGACTGACATTGAATATGAAGGAATTTGTCATTTGTAACTATTTCCATTTGAATGAGAAGAAGAAAACAGAACTTCAATGCAAAGAAAATCATTAAAAATAGACTATTAATCGATATTCCTAATAAATATAAACCACAACCAACTTCTTGAACAGGTTTATTTTTAAATGTAATTAACGAAAGAATACTATTGATCAAACCAAAAGTGAATAGGATGACTATTAATGCTAAACTTATTTTGATGATGGGTGGCTGTTGAGACAGGTTTTTATTAGGTTGAATAGAATAACCTAAGAGAGCATCAAGTGAATAACCAAAACCATCTGTACTGAATTGACAAAGGTGACCAGAATAGCATGATTGACACAAACATGTTGTTCGTATTGGACATACTGGATGATCTTGTGAACATCGACCATTATTTTCACATATACTTCGACCTGAACAATCATAAGTTAAATTATGTTGAAGTTGAAAACAATTTGCTAAACGTTTATCAAAAAAATCATAACATAGGCAAGTGTGTTTCTCATCATGAAAACATTTGAGATTCAATGATTGATTTTGACAAGGTAAATGATAATATTTAATTCGACGAATTAAATTCCATTGAAGAAACGTTTGATTGAATATTTCACTGATATGGAGACAACGATCGGACGTTTGGATAGTTTTATTGATTAATTTTGTTTGATTGTTATTGTTATCTACGACAGCTAAGTAATAATGTTTATTTACATTTAACAACTCAATAAAAACAAGATGAAATAATTTTGACCAATGGATAATCACAGATTTTTGTTGATAATTAATTGTTTGAAAAGTAGTTGATCTTAAAATACCACTAAAATCTCCGCTTTCGCTATAAAAAGGTATAATCTCAATAAAATGAATAATTATTGATTGAGTTAGCTTAATATTTTCATCAAATGTAAAAATAAGTTGACTATCGATAATATCACATAAATCACCACTGAAACCTTGTTTACAACGACAAATTAAAAGTTCACTTGAATTCAAATAATCTTCTGTCAATATAAGTTCACCTCCATTTTGACATAATGATTTATTTTGTATTTCCCAAGTTGTTGTATTAATTAGACAATGAGTACCAAATGTATTCCTTGGACAAACACATATCGATCGATTATTTGATAAATTAATTCCTAAACAAGTCGAATTCAAAGAACACTGACAAATATATGGAATTGAACAATATTTTCCTGTCCATCCTTTTTCACATTGACAAAACATTTGATTATTTGTATTATTCCAATATCGAATGCATCGGCCATGTTGACATTGAAGTTCTTGACAATTTTGATTCGGTTTCTTAGATGGCGGTATTGAAATGAAGAGACCAAGACGATGAACAGGTAGAAATGAGAATTGAATTGGAAATAGAAGACTTCCACGATAGTTCAGTGAAAGGGTTTCAAAGATATCAACATGAATTTGATATTGTTTCGTAAGATTTTTTGATCGATCTCCAAAGATTAAGGCTAATTGAAATGTCTGGTCACAATATTTAGCTGATGAATAAGTTAATTGTTCATATGAATGAATGATTCGTTGATTGGCATTATCAATAAGTAGAAAGAATATTGTAAAGAATGTTTGTAAAGAATCAGAAAATGTTTGAAATTTAATAAAAAGATTAACACGTTGATTTTGATATTGACACTGTAAACCATAATAATATGGTGGACAAAGACATGCTGAAATAAATGAATTTGTTTTTTCATTTAACCAAATGCGAATATGAACTCCTTGGTAACAACGATTGTGATGTTGATTTTCCAGTTTTCTGGTAGTTGGATTTAACAAAACTGATGGATCTTGATAATCGTTTCGTTCAAGTTCAAAGTAAATGAATGAATCTAGTCTGGTCTTAGACTCATAATCACACAAAAATACCTCAACACTCGAGGCTATATTATAGTTGTGGCCTATGCAAATACCAGAATCATTGTGAATTTTTTGTGCTGTACAAAATTGTTCATCATCTCCACTTTCACAATCGAAGTAATTATCGCATAAAACACTACCGAATAATAATAAACTTGAGTTTTGATTTGCACAATAGAAATTTTGTCTATAATCTGTACTAATATAAATACTCATTATTTGCTTACGTAAAATATCTTCGTCTGTTGCACTAAAACAATCAATATTTCCATCATTTCCTTTTTCTAATGGTAAACATATAAATTGATTTGTTTCTGGCGATACACATGTATGAAAATTTCTTGGACAATTGCCAAGATTAGAATCATAAATATATTCTTGGCAAGCAGTTCCATCTTGTCCATTTAAACAATTCCATTCATGTTGACAATGTGTATATAAATTGTCACATTCCCATTGTTGACATTCAGTTTCATCTGTATGATTTTTTCCATCGATAATTATTGGTAATAGATCAACAGTTCGATCACAAATATATTGAAATAGAATTGTATTTTTGATATATTCTCTCTCGTCGTTAACACTCTCAATCTTAGCACGAAACATTGTTCGTCCAACTTCTATTCTATGTTTTAACCAATCTTTTATCTGATGTTGAATAATATTTGAAGTATAAATTAAAGTTTGATTTTCATCATCTGTATATGGACAATCATGAATTCCATCTAATAATCGATGAACAGAAATACATTTCGATGAATGAATACATGATACATTTGAGGTTGTTGACAGATATCTGATGTAGAATTCCAAGTTAAATGATATCGTCGAAGTGTAAAATACAATTTATTGAGAACATAGTCGTATAATGATGGTATTCCATGATTAGAATTGAGAAATATTTTTGAATGAATACATGTGAAATTATTCATTTTAAAACTTAAATATTTCTGAAAATAATTGTTATAAATATTTGTTGTATAGCAAATATACGGAAATATATTATGAGGATCAGTGGTATTCATAATTTCATGTTTCATATAAACAAAATAAATATTTTCAAATAAAATTGCATTTTGTGGAAAGAAGATTTGCTCGGGATAAGTTTGATTGATTATTTGAATACAATCCTTTCGATCACAAAATCCTCCACAAATTGGATACTCTTCAATTGACCAGCTGATGTAGCATGTCAGCGATAACCAACTATCATTCGATAGAGAGTTATTGTTATTGATATGCATCATCAGAAATGTATAATACTGACGATCTCTTGAACAAGAACTTGTTAGGGATGAATATGGACATATAATATTATCGCATTTGTCGAATGAATGATATCTTGAATTGCATATCGGATAGTGATTTCGTTGAGGGTGAGCAATAACCTCATGATAAAAACAATCACTGAATAATGTTTTGTGTTTATAAAATAATATCGATATACATTCGCCATTTGAACATCGGTATTCATTTTGATTACATTGATTGATTTCTAATTGCCAACAATCTTTTTCATCGATTCCATCATTTAAACAATCGATATGCCCATCGCAAATCTCAGTCCAATCCAAACATGTGTATGGATTACTTCGATGACATTCTAAATGATCATAGCAGCTCATCATAAAAGGTCGTACATCAATGTCGCGTCCTCCAAAACCTTTCTTGATATTTTCATAAAGAGATGATAGTTGGGAATCGTAAAACATAAGTTGAAACTGACATTGAGGACCGAATCTTGGTAAAATACATTTGTAAAATAGTTTTTTAGCTAAACTTGTACTGTTTGTATTTAAATAGAGTTGATATTGTTCGATGATATCAATTGGTGTTGACCACAAGTATAAATGTTCAGAAGTTATATTTTGTATTTTCAATTGTTGAAAAGTATATGTTTTAATTGAATCACTTGGTCCGATTTTGAGTGTTGATGGTAAATCACTTAAACAAAAAGATAATTTATGTAATATTACATCAATAGTTGTTTCTGAAAGTAGATGTAAACAGTTGCTTTGTGTAAGATTATGAATTTGATTCGAATCATCTGTATAATACATATTAACTTGAAATTTTGCATTGATCGAATATAGACATGTTAAATAAATGAGAAGTTTCCAACGGAACATTTTTCTCCAAATGGATTTAACTTTGTGACTTTGAAAACAGATGCATATCATTGTTCATCTATTTTCTACGTAGATCCGGTGGGCGAACATTTTCATTGGCAGATGTGTTTCAAGATAAGTTGAGATTAGATTTTTGCTACATATGTTTTTAATGCGTCAGCAGTCAATTAAATTTTGGAACGGATGTTTATTTATTAAATTTGATTATAGTAAACAGAATCTCTATATTCTCTTTTATTCTTTCGAAGATTCTAAAAAATTGTTCATCCTCAAGTTTCGCCCTCAAATCTGATGTTTTTATTAATATTTCGCATTACCAAAGCGGAATGTTCAACGTATAAAAAATCTCTTTTATAATCATATTTTACAGTGCACTTCAAAAACGAAAACAAAAGACTTATTACACATTGTAAATTGACAAAACTTTGTTTTTCTAGTATTTAATTAGACACTTCCTTTCTTTTTTTCTTTTTACATAATTGTGATGAATAAACGAAAAAAATCCGAAAATATTGTACTATGACAGATAAAAATAGAAAATAAACTCTGTTAAGTTTTGATTCATACTGACCGGGTGTATCCAAATGGATATATCACTCCATAGGCGACGGAATTCGGAGGCAAGGTGAGATAAAAGCCTCATTAGAATTTCAATTTTAAGATTCGCATGTATCCTTACTTCTGCATAATAGAACAAACATTTTAATGCTGCAAATATTAAAATTCGAATGGTTTGTATCGTCAAATGAAAAAAGTATTCACGATACTTTTCATTTAAAACACTTTTTTTATTTTTCACAATTTTTTGAAGTACGACATTGATATTTTCGAGTATCACTCCATTTTGTATAAAAAGCAACTTTTAGTTTTGAAAAGTAAAATTTCCTTGTCGTCATTAACTAGAAACAATAAACAAATTTCAACAAGGTTTTTTACTCTCTGTATTCTTGTAGCCGACTGGAAGAGTAAATGGGTTAATACTGCTGTTGACTATCACGAAAATCGCGACTTTTTTGTGTTTGGGCAATATGTACGAATCAATTATCATCACCAAGCTACCTGTACACTCTTTATTCTGTTCTATTCAATTACGTTTCTGATTACCCAGCGATTTACCTGCACCATTTCTTTTTCAACTTAAAAAAAGAGAATATTCGGCGCATATATAACGACAGAAGTGGTTGATATATTAGCATGCTGATATTCTTATGTAAATCGATCACAAAACATACAATTTAGTAAAAGTACCGCATTTATTTTTTCTCTTTTTAATTGATTCTGCTCTACATTGAGTTAGCAAGTTTTTTTACGTGTATATTTATTTTTAACAATTCTTTATAAGAACGTAGATGAAGAGTAACTTAACTCATATCCACTATATCCCTTTCTTATTAACAACAATTTTCATTTTTACAACACTTTTTGTTCGTTTACCTTCTGGTATTTTTCAACAACATATTCATGCATACTGTCTTCCTTGGATATCAACGAATAATCAATGTATTGACTACTCACAAACCGATTCCATCGTTTGGACACATCAAGGTACTGGATTTCTTAAATATCTTCAATGGATTGCAGTCAGGAAACTATCGAATGTTCGAATAACACATTTGGATGATAACTGTCTTATCATTTATGAAAATCGATATCTGCCCAATGAATCCACTGATCAGTTCATTCAAGTTTATATACTTTCATCTACAAGTAATTTCACTCCTCAATCAACATGTTCAAATAAAATCAAGCAAATGACTAAAATGAATTCCGATCATCTTTATTTTACTCGACGATCTTCTTCTGCAACGATTTTCTATGAACGACTTGATTCTCAGTCAAACATAAATCATAATCTCACCTATCAAGTCAATAACTTGAAAACAATATTTAATTATCTATCGACATTAAAATGGATCATTTTGTACGAAGAAGACTTTGTTCAAACAAATCTCAATAAAATTGAAAACAAACTTCGACATCTTTTCTCATTATTGAAACTTAATCCAGAACACGAACTAATTCAATATGATTCTCATCGATTTCTTGCTGATGCAACATGGTGGGATCAATCACAAGTAGCTGAAACTATTATCAACAAATCGATACCATCTCGCGTTTCTTATATCAACGACTTTTATTATCTTCATGGTCGGCTGTCATTTACTCAATATCTCCGACAAAATCGTCAATGTTTTCGTCAAGGAGTGTTTACACAATTACAATCAGAAACAAAATCAAATCGAACATCAACAGATGTGCCTGATCGATGTCCAGTCAAACCTTTTGATTGTGCATTTAGTGATCTCTATTCATTTGCCGATCGTGAAGAACTTTATGAACAGTTAGATAAAAAGAGAGACTTCAATTATAAACCATTAAAATGTGGTTTTACAGTTCCGTCAGTTTTCGATCAAGTTAGAAAACGATACGCTCGAAATCAGACATGTGAAACAATTATATTTACATCGATATCGAATTGTTATGATCCATTGCCTATAGTAACTGGAAAAGTTTTACCATCATTTTGTTTGGTTGCATTATTAGATACCAAGACAGTTGATGCATATAAGAAATTCTACGCAAATAAATCAGTTGATTATTGGGATTTGATTGATTTAGGTCCAAATGTTACTCCATTTAGTATAGGTGCAAAAACAGTTGAAACATTGAAAATTGTTGGCGAACGTTTATTTCCATTAGCAAAATGGATTATTTGGGTCGATGGCAAAGCACATATGAATGACATAGGAAAACTTTTGAATGAAGTTCGAACACCATTCGTTAGTGCTGCACATCCAGATAAGAGGCGAACATCAGCATCAGAAGTTGCGCCAACGATTCGCCGTTTAGCACATAGAGAAAAATCATCTCCTTTTCGTCTGAATATTTCTGTTACTGATATTAAAGTTCAAGAAAAAGAATATAAACGTGATGGATTTTACAAGCGTTCAAATCAATTGGGATTGAAAATGTACGACATTGCCGTGTTTTTATATCGAAATAATCATCCTTGTATTAGTCGATTTCTATGTGGATGGCATAATGAAGTGAATTATTATTCTTATCGAGGTCAACTATCTGTGTTTTACAGTGCTGTTCGACTGAATTTAACAACACATATAGATGTTCTATCTCATAGATTCTACCGAACATTTAGACATCGTCATGTTTGTTAAATAAATTAATTTTTGTTAGTATTTCAAAAAGAAAGAAAATAATGTTTCATCTACACTGACAAAGTATTTATTCAGATTGAAGAATGAAGTTTTTTCAAATTCATTTTTATACTAAGCGATATATCTGTCAACAAGTAATCCTGAAGTTTCATCCAATGCTGAGGCAGTTGATGTATCTTCAGATGCACAATTTGTATAAGCAACAGCAATTCCATCACGAGCAGGCGTCATCCAAAAGATTGAGTCCTGACCAGCAATATCTCCGCCATGCATCAATGCTTGACCAGGCGTTGCCCATGTACGATTAAATACAGCAACTCCGAGACCATAACCTTCCAAGCCGATGAATGGTCGTTTGAGTTTAGCTGCTGTATCAGCACTTAGAAAACCAGTACTTTCAGCTGTGATATGTGCATATAGAAATTTAACCCAATCTTGAAGCGTCGTTGCCACAAAACCACCGGGACCAGTTGCAGCTTCATGATTATGAATCATTGTTGGACTTAGAATAGGAAATAGAACTGGTAGTGTAGAATTTTTAGGCAAAACATGACCAGCTGGTGATTGAGGTGGAGTCGTTCCATTATAAGCTATACGAATTGTTGTTTCAGTCATATCCAATGGATTAAAAATGTATTCTTGCATTAGTGATTCCCAATCTTTATTAGTAACTTGTTCCATCATTGCGGCTGCAACTGCATAGCCTTGATTGGAATATAGATATTCACCGGGTTTAACTTGTGGTTCATCTTTCAAAATAGTTTCAGCAGTCCAATAACGAATTTCACGATATGTACCATTCTGCGCAAGGAATTCGGTTGTATGTCGAGTAAAAAACGTGTCACTATCTTCAGCACCACTTCGATGAGCTAGAAATTCTTCTAAAGTCGTATTATGAAAAGCTTCATTGAAACTCTTATAATTCGGAAAACATTCATTGACTTGCATCGTCCATTTGAGAAGTTGTCGATCAACTAAACGACCAGCAAGTGTTGCTGTCATCCATTTAGTACACGAACCAATATTAATATAATCATCGGCGAGAAGAGGCGTTGGATAATCTTGTCGTCGGTATCCTGAAGCTCCTTGTGCAACTATTCGTCCGTTTTTCATCGCCAAAGCTGATAAACCAGGCATATGATATTTCGTACGAATTACATCTAAATCTGCACTAATATCATCGATATTACTAGCAGCTCGAGCGTCACAATAATACTGTACCAGAAAAATTGAAAAAATTATAGATAATATCATTTTTCATAAACAGAAATGTGAAAAATAAACCTGTTTTTATAGTTATTCGATTACTTGAGGGTGAAGCCCTTATTAGTCAATGGTGTTGACTCAACACAAGATATCACTATGAAATCTATGTGTACCCCTGTAGCCAAACATATTTTTATCTCTATTTGCAATGTTACTCACGCTTTTATTTAAATAAAATGTCAAATATATTTACTGTTTTACACACAACAAATAAACATTTAAGAAAAGAAAACCTAGTAGCACACCGCACAGCAGAGCATCTCGTTTGTTAATAAACATTCACACAGAGCAAAAAGAAAAGTTTGTCTCTTTAACAAATTATCTAAATAAGAAAATTCTTTGGAATCAATGTTTTAGTTGCTAGATTTCTTCGTCCAAAGGATAAACGCATTTTTTCTGCAATCTAAACAAAGAATCAATTCATCGATTTTTCTGTTTTCTTTTTTGTTTGTTTGAAAATGTTCTTACTAAATTAAGTAGATAAGTAACGACAGCCGCTAGAACATAATTATGAGCGAAATAATCAATGAAAAGAAATGTAATCATATTCCACATGAACAGAGAATGTTCGTGACCGGTAAACATAGCTCGTGTAAAACTTTTCTCGTTGTCTAGATAATCAATGAAAGATTTCGATGTATTTCCAAAGGAAAATCAAGTTTTCTTACCAACAAAAAATACACTTTCCGATTGTGTACCTTGTAAACTATTATTCGTATAATAAAATTCATAATTAAGAAGTTTTTCCCAAAGAAATCGTTCACGAATTGTATAATGATACGTTGGTAATGAATGATTAACAAATGCACATAGAAATTCATTTAAATGTCTATATGATGCCATTAAAATCTCTGATTCTTGTTCATCACTTTTCTTTTTTCCACGCATAAGTAGTCGATTCTAAAATGAAAACAACAAAACAAATCCACTTTGTCCTTTTATTCGAATCATTTTTACTTGATAAGTGAAAAGTAAACGTTCGTATTCCATTCGTAAACGTCGATCAATTCGTACGATAAATGTTTGTTCATCAGATTTCGCTTCTAAACCTCGTGTGCCACTCATTTGTTTCGATTCTCGTCCTAAGTTCACAATCATATCTTTCACATTGACATCAGTTGTACCATGAGGCGATAGTCCATGAATATAATATCCATAGAGATTATCAGCTAAGATAAGCACACTGATATTCGAAACTGAACATAGGTCAATGAAATTTAATATTCGATCTTCGATTGAACGTTGATAGATCAGAGTGTAGAAGAGATATTGAATAAGACCTGAATTATAAAATGCGTAATGGAAATTTTTCGAAGAAAATAAAGTACCTGTTCCGATCCACATGGAAAAAGCAATACCAACACGGAGAATACTGTTGTACTGAGGTGTGTAATCAGAAGATGTTGGAAAGAGATTCACACCTGATTGAGCAGTGGCAACATTTTCTAGATTGATTACCTAATCGAATTTGAATTTCGAAGATTTTAGTTTTTTTTTTCGAAAATACAAATAATTTACTTTTAAGAAAAATAAAACGAATAATAATTGAAATGTTGGATTGATTCGACGGAATGCTTGAATTTCATGAAATTCATTCGCAACAAAATATGTTCGCCAAACGGAAACTGTATTCAAATTACCTAAACAAAATAAATATTCAGTCAAAATTGAGTTGCTCTGATTTCCTTCAAACCAGTTTTTGGCTTTTCCCAATCGATAAAAAATATATCCATGCTCGCTTGTCGAAAGATTAAATGTAAAATATCGAAGATTTTCAATATGAATGCAACACAAATAAGCGCAGTAAACGATGTTTGCTGACTACTCGTTGGCAGAACATAATAAATGGTATCTTGTCTCTGGAGAAAAAAAAATGTTCGTCAAAGTCTGTTTTTATTTTATTTCGTTTACTTTGTAAAAGATTAACCACCAGAGAGAAACACCAGCCATAACAATGAAAAACACTGTTGCAAGAATATTAAAGATAAATATGAATAGTTTTCCGATAGTCTAAAAACAAAATCGATATTGAATTCAAAGACGAAGATCTCATGTTTGAGTGAATGCGTACGACGAGATCGATGATTTCTTTTCCAGATCGTGATTGCCAGACACTTGTTTGAATGAATGCTAACAGTATTCCTAATGCTGAAAGAACTCCAACTGCAATCCAAATATCACGAATATGTGTACCCAAATCCATTCGATATTGAGATTCAAATTGGATCTAAGAACAAACAGTTTAATAGCAAACGAGATTTTTGATTTGTCTCACTTCAATTAGACCGTTTTTTCCAATATCAGATGAAGATATTTCGGCGTATTCAACGACGATTACAGGTGGTTGAAGATAACTCACACCGGATGTTAATGTTGTGATGATTTTAATCGATTTTGCATAGTGAATAGCTTGCAAAACTAAATAAACGAAAATGTTCGATTTGAAAGAAGAATCAAGATGAAAAAAAAATGTACCATCATTTGTATCGACACCAGATACTCGATCGATTAAAAAGAAACGACGATGATAGACCCAAATTGATTCATCACCTATGATGAGAAGTGAATAGATTTGATTTTAGTCTTTGTTTTTTTTTAAATAAAATTACTATCTTGATTTGGATTACTATTTGTACTAGTGCTGGTTAAGAATGCTCGGTAATTTTTTATAACAACAGGCGTAGGCAGCATAGATTCAACACCTGATTTAGTAAATAAAATATCTTTAACGAGAAAAAAAGTAAACTTCAATTCAAGACGATCGATTATTAAGATAAACAGATTTACATGGATCGAAAAAGGCGGTTTCATATAATGTCGAATTCCACAATGCATCCGTACGTATAAAACACTATCAAATAAATAATGATTAATCTTTCAAAATCGATCGTTTATCAATAATCAACTTACTGATTGTTTAAATTGTGTTCCAAATGTGAATGCCGCTTTGCCTAGAGTATATCCTCCGCCACATAATTGCATATAACTATCGTATGCATCAAGGAGACCTAAGTATTTTCCTTCGGGAGAATATTTTGCTAATTTAAGTTGAACTAAATCATTATGTGCGTATGTCGATGGAATCCAACTGTATGTTGAACTGCTTATTTGTTGATAATAAGCGGATGGAAATTGAAGAAATGGAACAGCCGGACTAGATTTCGAAAATAAAGTTACTCAGAGAGACATTTTTTGAAGATTTTCTACCGATAGCCTCCTGTTGACCAAGGTGATGAACTTGGATTCCAAATGTCTGATTGATAAAGATCATATGCATAATTATCGTCAGCATAATAGAATTGCATTACAGCAATATTTGCTAAAACTTGACAGGCGGTTACATTCGAGAGAAGTGCACGTGGTGTTAGTGTAGTTCCAGATTGAATGTTCATCTACCGAACAATTGATTTTTCGACTTAAAACAAAGAAAAATTCTTTATTTTAAAATATTTACTTTGCATAGATAATAAGCTGCACGAAAATGATCACTGATAAATTTTGATATTATTGGACTCTATATCAATGTAAAAGATTATGCTGTGCTGAATTTGTTTTCATAAGAATTGTTTACTTGAAAGCTATTCAGATTGTTGAATATACCGTTACTAGTGCCGAGATTGTCGAGACAGATGCCATCCTTAATAAGACAGAAAATTCGCCTTAACAAAAGAAAGGACATCGATATAGAAATAATTACAGAAGCTGTAGCTGCTGTGCAGCATGTGATTGACGACAATGTTGCACTAGGTCGAGGTGAAATATTACCACATGGTGTACATCTAATTGAAAGAAAAATACGATCAGTTCATTAGTATTTCCGTTGAAAATATTTACGAACCGTTGACCATCAACATTTGGTACGGTGCCATCTTCACAAGTAAGACAAATACTTTCATCATATCTCGGTTGATCGGAAGTGCCCAAAGTTCCACTATTTCGATTACCCTCGATTGTTGCTTCGGCTAAAAATAACGTATTATGGAACAAAAAAATGGTTTTTCATATAAAATGAATTATGAATTACAAATAACATCATTGGAAGTATTTGAGAGACATGGTGTTGGACTTCGTGGTACAACGCATCCAAATCCGTCACTCGACTGTGTATAAGATCCGGTGCAAAGTGAGCAACGCACAGAACCACCACCTTGATTGACTTGATAGTAATAAGTATTATTGATACATGCACATTGTGTTACATCTAAAGTAGATTTTTTAGTAAAAAAAGATGTTTATTTTCACGATTGAGAAATTACCGCCGTCTTTTTGTTGAGAATCTGTTGGACAAGATAAACATTTGAATGAAGCAACATCGAGATACGAATCAGTCTCACATGTTGTCACATATCGAAAACTTGTTTGATAACCTTTGTATAAATCTGTTTGAGCAAATATATTGAACAATAGAACGAAGAAAATAACGAGAAGATACGAATGGAATCTCATCAAGATCATTTCGATGATTAATTTATTAATTTTTATTCAAGATGAGAATAAAAAGTCAACGACGACGAACATTGAATGCAGTTCTTTTTATATGGTTACCTAGATATGACCGTTAAAAGAACGTCTTGCAATGCATTAATGTATAGAAAAAGGAGAAAGAAATACGATTGGTTTATCATTGAATCCAATTGTTTTGTTATGCTGCTAATAGTGGTAATGTATTAAATCATCTTTCTCTTGAAATAGAGAAAAGCTTTCATCATCATTGAATTCGAAACAATAAACTTCTGTTTTTCGAACTCATGGACGCTTTAATTCCTGTTCTTAATAAACTTCAAGATGTTTTCAACACAGTCGGTTCAGAAAGTATTCAATTACCACAAATCGTTGTTGTTGGTTCACAAGTTCGTATTTTGAACTTTATTATTCGATAGATTTATTTGCATTTCTTATCGATATTTAGAGTGCTGGCAAAAGTTCAGTTCTAGAAAATCTTGTCGGACGAGATTTTCTTCCACGTGGTGCTGGAATTGTCACACGACGTCCACTTACACTTCAACTTGTCTATACGCCAACTGAAGATAAAAAATCACAATGTCAAAATCTAGGAGGTATTTCAAATACGAACAAATTGAAATAGATAATTATTGTTTCTTGGATTTGAAGTGGCGGTACCTGATGAAAATGAATTTGCAGTTTTTTCGCATGTCAAAGATAAAGTTTTTACTGATTTCAATGAAGTTCGTCGAGAAATCGAAGCCGAAACTGAACGACTTGGTGGAAAAAAAGTAGACGAACTTATTTCGACTTGATTTATTCATTCAAATTATTTTCTACGTGTAGAATATTTCTCATGAGCCAATTACATTGAAAATCTATTCGCCAAATGTTGTCACATTGACATTAATAGATTTACCCGGTTTAACTAAAGTAAATAGTTCGATTTGAACACAACGAATTTCCTAGCCGATGATTTTAGATTCCAGTCGAAGATCAACCAGCTGATATTGAAAGTCAAGTACGAAATTTAATCATGCATTACATTTCCAATCCCAATGCGATTATTCTTGCTATAACACCTGCTAATGTCGATTTTTCGACATCTGAAGCTGTCAAATTCGCTAAAGAAGTCGATCCCGAAGGTACCAGAGATGATCATCGAAATTCTCTTTCTACATAAAATCTCTTTATTGAATAGGACGACGAACATTAGCTGTTCTAACTAAACTCGATTTAATGGATCGTGGCACGGATGCATACGATGTTCTTTGTGGAAGAGTCATTCCTGTTAAATTGGGTATTATCGGTGTTGTTAATCGTAGTCAAGAAGATATTCATAAGAAAAAAGTGAATTTTTCTTTTAGAATTTACAGAGAAAATTAGAAAAACAAAATGATTTCTTTCTAGCCAATTGATGACGCACTTCGATATGAATCTGTTTTTCTTCAAAAGAATTATCCATCGATTGCCAATCGAAATGGAACGCAATTTCTCGCCAAAACATTGAATAGAGTATGATGATAGTTCTCTTGTTTTTCGTTATTCTACGTATTTGAAATTTGATAGTTATTAATGCATCATATTCGAGATTGTTTACCATCGTTGAAAACACGTATCAATCAAATGGTTTCACATTTTCAAACACTTGTCAATTCATTTGGCGAACCAATTGAAGATAAAGTTCGATGATGAAACAAACGAAATTTCAGTTCGTTGATTTTGTATTTTCTTTCAGGGAAGATTATTACTTCAAATAATCACGAAATTCGCTTCCAGTTATTGTGCAACAATTGAAGGTACGGCGAAAAACATCGAAGTTAACGAATTGTATGTTGCCATTTCTATTTGCCAAAAGCAAAACAATTATCAATTTAGATGTGGTGGTGCGCGAATTTGTTATATATTTCATGAGACATTTGCACGTGCTCTCGAATCGATCAATCCTTTGGATACGTTGACAACATTTGACATTCTCACAGCTATACGAAATGCAACTGTATGAAAGAAAAATCTTGATTTAATATGTGAATACGAAGAGTTATTTAGGGTCCAAGACCGGCTTTATTTGTACCTGAAGTTTCGTTTGAATTGCTCGTTAAAAGACAAATCAAACGTTTAGAAGATCCAGGTTTACGATGTGTCGAACTTGTTCATGAAGAATTACAACGAATTATTCAACATTGTGGTGCACAAGTAATTACAGAACATATTTTCAAATCAATTTTCTTCTTCTTGTTCTTTTGTTCAGCAAGAATTTATTCGTTTTCCTCATTTGCATGAGAAAATTGTCGATGTTGTCACACAATTATTACGTCGTCGTTTGCCTGAAACCAATCGTATGGTTGAAAATCTCGTTGGAATTGAATTAGCATATATAAACACGAAACATCCTGACTTCCATGAAGCAGGCGTTATCCACAAGGCATTGACTGGTGGTGATTATGTAAATCCAACAGCAAACTCAGCACAACAACCGAGCAAACCTCAACGAGATGCTCCACGAGGAAAAGAAAATCGATCAGTTCAACAACAATCAACCGACGGTGCCGATCACGAATCAATGGTTAACGGCGATCATTCATCACCTTACATGTCAAATGCAATCACAAGTTCACCTTTAGGATCATCGGTGACGTCGAATGGTGATGGTGTAAGATGAATTTTTTGTTCTTAGTTTTGAAACGAATATATTTTGTAGACATCGGCTAATTCTCGAAAGCTTTCACCACGTGAACAACGTGATTGTGAAGTTATTGGTAAACAATAATCTTTTGTTTTTTCTCGTTCTGTTGATTGTGAAGTCATTTTAGAAAAATTAATTCGTTCATATTTCTTGATCGTTCGAAAAAATATTCAAGACACTGTACCCAAAGCTATCATGCATTTTCTTGTTAATTTCGTCAAAGATCAATTACAAAGTGAACTTGTTGCTTCACTCTACAAAACATCGACACACGAACATGAAGAACTACTCGAAGAATCGGGACATATAGCTCAACGACGTAAAGATGCAACAGAAATGCTCGAAGTATGAAAATTCATTGGATTGACTTTGTTTTTTTTTTTCTACAAAGATTGATTCGTTTATTTAGGCTTTACATAAAGCAAATCAAATTATCTCTGAAGTTCGAGAAACTCATCTTTGGTAAACAAACAAGCACGAGTCTAGGTTTTCTCTAATTAGACAAAGATAAAATTAATCTATTTTTCATTTCATGCTTTCGCACAACCAAGAATAACCTTAGTTTTCTATTATCTCTGAACATGGTCAGTCAGACATTCTTTATTATTTTGTATTTGCATAAATCCTGTATTTTCTTTTTTTCTTTCTTGTCTTTTTATTTTCAAACAAGCAAACAAATAAATAAAATCACGACCATGTTTCTCTCTGATATTGTTTCGTACGTTCCATTTCACGAAGATAATTCTCCGCTTGTTCATCATTCATACTTCCATGTTGAATAAAAACCGTTTTGAGTGCATCAGCAACTTGTTCAGGTATCGATTTTGCATTGCCTGCAAGATAGATTCGAGCTTGTTTGCGTTCAATCCAGTCCCATACTAATTGACCGTACTCGATAATTTTATGTTGAACATAAACTTTTTCTTCTTGATCACGTGAATATGCTGGAATATAAATCAATTTAACTGATTCGTTTAGTAGATCGCTTTCGACGAAAGCATCTTTTTGTCGATTACGACAACCGAAGAAAAGCATATTGAGCTTTTCGGGGTCTAAATTTCGTTCTAATATCCACCCGCGAAATGGTGCAACACCGGTACCAGGTCCGATCATAATTGCGGGTCGATGATCATCGATTAGATTGAATGATGATGATGTTCGCATTTGAATTTGTTCACCGGGCTCGAGACGAGATAAATATTGACTACATAAACCTTCGCGATGGAGAGCAATAATTGTTTTAAAACGAATGACAGCGAGTAGGATTTGTATTCGATTAGGATGAATTCTTGGACTCGATGCAATCGAATATGACCGAGGTCGGATAACTTGAAACAGATCGAAGACATATTCGAATGGAATACGTGATGTTGTTTCAGGAAAATCTTGTAGAACTTCAACAGACGTTCGTCTTGGTCGATGACAGTAACTGTAAAGTTCATCCATATTTCCAGTTTGTAGAAATTCTAATAAACGTTCACGTTCTCGTTCATCTTCGGAAAACCAAATTAATTTATCGAAGAACGATCGCGATGGTATACGTGTAATATGTAAATAATCACGAAATAATTCGAGAACAGTCATTGAAAGAGATGATGTTTCATTGAAAGCAAGAAAACGTCGATGAAGTTTATCTTCAATATTGAGCAATTTTGCTAGCAAATGAACAGATGTTAACGAACATTGCGGAAGAATAACAGCAATATCTCCGCATTTATATGGAAGATCAGTTTCGAATTCAATTAAACGAACATCTTGCCAATGATCTTCGGTTGTCACACGTTTATTCGAACGAAGAGATACGGAAGTATAACCAGGAGGTATCTTTGGAATTTGATTAATTGATTTCAGACTTGATAAATCAAGATTTGCTTCATCAATCCATTGAATTTGATATTTACTATTCAAACGTTGAAAACTGTGTGGTTGCAATTGTCTACCAATCAAATCACCGAGTGCTTCCCAAAATATACTTGTAAATGTTTGATCAATACAACCATCGATACCTGAAATATGAACAAAAAAAACACACACGTTAATAGAAAATAATCGAACAGCGTTCTACCTTGAAAAAATCGTACCATGAGGATGTTGTTCATCAGCAAGAACTTTTTCGCAGATTGTTTTTGCACCTAGTTGTTCCAATCGTTTCGATAGTTTCTTTGCAACATAATTAAATTTCGGATAGGTCGAATCGCCAAGACCAATTAAAGCATAATGAATATGTGTTAAAATCGATGGATTCATTCCTAAAGATTTTCTCATAATAAATCTCCAGAATTGTTTCATATTATCTGGCTCTTCGCCATCTCCTGTTGTTGCTACCACGAACAACACATATTGCCCGAGATCTTCGATAGATGTAATCGAATCCAATGATCGAACACGACACTGTAAACCTGTCGATCTAGCCATACATGAAAAACGTTCACTAACATCTTCAGCTGTACCAGTTTGACTTCCAAATAAGATTTCCAGTAACATTTATCTGCAACACAACGATAGACCTAAATAACGTCGAAATGAGACTTTATTTTTTTTCTCTTCGCCGTTCTTGCTCTTATAAATACACGATTGTGCCTCTACATGTGGAGAAAGAAAAAAAAATGCGAACGACGAGAGAACGAACAAAGACAAACTTCATTCTCTTTCAAGCAACTAACAACAACAACAGCAGAAGCAGCAGCAGTAGAGAGAAAGAGAAAGGTGAAAAAAGAAATCTTTAACGGATGCCCGAATACAAATGCAGAGAAAAAAAAACGAGAGAATTGCAGTAGAATATTAGAATTTTTTCTTCTTAGTTTGCGCATGTTATTCTAAGATAAGTCAATTTGATTTTCTATCAGAAAAAATATTCTTTTCATTCGGATATGAAACTTCATTTTCTAGTCATCTCGTTCATTATTTTCTTATTACAGTTCATGCTTTTCTCTTCTTAGCAACGGGGAAATGAAGTAAAGGTTCATATATAAAAATGAGTGTAAAATGACTAGCAACCAATCGAGTTTATTCTTCATAGTTCTCTTGAATGTTTTTTTCTTCGCTAAACATTATTTGAAATCAATTACCATCGACAATTTACTCGATTGTACATATTTATTTTCTACTTAACTATAACTTCTTTATTTGCATAAGTTACATTTCACAATATTTATTATCGTTGATTTTGTTTTTAATTTGTAGATGTTGTTCTTATTTTTAAATAAATAGACATTTGATATGATGACTGAAACACCAACACCAACGAATAGTATGCTCCTATTGCCACCATCGGCATTCCAATCGACGTTTTCGTTACATTCGAATTCCGACAAAGACAATCAGATAACAGTTCACGAACAACTCGAACAATTACAAGCCGAAATCGGCCGATTACGAACCAATAATGAAGCGCTTAAAACTGCAGGCCGAGGTACGAGAAAAATTACGATGGAAAAAGAATTATTGTTGATGTTTTTTTTTCTTTTCAGATTTACTTGAACGTGCACCTCCAGTAATGAATATTGTTCAAGAAACTCTCGAAGATATCATTCAACAACAAGCAACAGAAATCGATCGTCTACGCACTGAATTAGAACGTGAAAAATCACGTTGTTTAGTTGCAATTAATGAACTCGAACAAACTCTACGTAGTAGAGAATTAACATGGAAATCTCAATTAAACGAATTTGAATTACGTTCAGCTGAATTACAAAAAGTTCGAAAAGAAAAACTTTACTACGAACAGTTGTTATCATCTCAACAATCGCCAACAGCAACTGATAATCTCAATCAGAAACTTGTTCTACAACTCGAACAACGTGAAAAAGAAAATGCAGCAGTCAATGAAGAAATGCGTTTGTTAAATTTAAGGTTGACTCGTTTTTTTGTTTGTTTGTTTTCATATGTAAAGAAATTCAATTGTTTATTTAGATTAACTTCAATGAATGATGTTTTAACTTTACAGGAAGCAAAACTCGAACAAACAAATTTATCGAACTCAGAAAAACGACAATCACTTTTAAATTGTTGGCGAACGAAAGTTTATGATCTTCTCATGCAATTAAAATCCATGGAATTGATCTTGAAAAATAACAGTAGTAAATTTTCGAACGGTAAGACGATTTCTATTGACTTATTCATTATGAAACCTTCGTTAGTAAACGCAAATAAAACGAAACAAAAATGTTTGCCATCAATTTAGATATCGAACAATTGCAAGGCAAAGTCAGTGAACTTCTCCATGAAAATAAACTCTTACAAACACAATACGATGAACGAAAAATTCATATTCAGTAAATTCTATAAATTGAGTTGTCTTTCAAAAATCGTTTTCTTTTGTCACAGATATCTCGAATCGAAATTAAATCAATCTGACTCGAATCTCTCTCTTATTCTCAATGAAAATACATCTCTCAAACAACGTCTTCAATCCTATGAAAACACTGAACAGACACTACGCGAAATGATGATTAAATACACGACTAATCCTCAATATGATAATTTATTCAAAACAATCAATAAGACGCTCGCAGTCTATGAACAACGTCTCGGATATATAAATAAACGTTTTCTTGTTTTACAAACTCTTTTCAATCGACAATTAATATCTTTGTCATCGAAACAGTATGTGACCACGGCGATTCAAACTGAAGACGAACAATATATTGATTTGACATTACTCCAAGGAGAATTGAAAGCCGTTTCGAATGAACGTGATCTACTCGCGAGAAAACTCGATCAAGAATATGAACAATCGAAAATTCGTATCGAACAAATCGAAGAAAAATATAAAGATGATTTTGTTATTAAAAATGAAAAACTAAATGTCATGCAACGAATTTTCGATGACAATAAAGCGAAAATTGAATTGTATGAAACAACTCTAATGGATAAAGATCGACAGTTAAAAGAACTGGCTGACAAATGGACTAATGAACAACAGAAGCAAACTGATAATACCGAATTATTAAAACAAGAATTTCAAGTTTGAACTTCAAGGAATTTATTATTTAATTAATTGATTTGTTTTTCGTGTTTAGAAACGTGAGGAGATTCTATTGAATGAAAAAGATGATCTCGAAAAACAATTGAATGAAGCTAAACGTGAACAAGCAAAACTAGCTGCTAATTGTAGACAAATGGAACGAACAACAACTCGAGAGAAAGAACGTTGGCAACGGCAAATAGCTGATGCTCAAACACGATCGGATGTTGAATTAGAAAAACTAACTAAACGTATAATGACACTTGAACGAGAACGAAATCTATTGATGAAAAATATTCATCAAGAAAAATCCTTTTCGCCGAGAATTCAAACGTCGGATGATGGAGATCTTCATGATCTTGTTTCCGAAATTCGACAATTGGCTAGTCGAGCTTTAGATCAATCGAGTGATGAAGAAGATACGAAGCAAGTCTCATGACCAATTCATTTGTGAATGTAGTTTAGCGATTTAATGTGTGTGTGAAAAACAAATTCATTTTTTTTTCTTTCTTATTGTATAAAAGTTTATCAATGAAAAATCCAAATAAAAATATTAAATTACGAATTGCATAAATCGTCGCGAATACTTCTAGGTGTTCGTTGTATTACAGAAAGAGAAAGAATTGTGCTGAAATATAGGATAGAGGACACAACCGTCGAAATAAAGATTTTGTTTATGTTCGAATGATTATCAACGAATGACAATACGTGTTGCACAATCTCGAAAAATTCAATTTAAATATGAAAAATAATCCAAATATATTCGACATTGATGTTCGGTAATCAAGAGTCGCACCTAATACATGTTTGCAGGTGCATGCAAACATATGCTGAGAGGCCATATCGTCCGCACCATAACATCTAAAATATATGAAGTAGTGCAATCTTCGATACTGAGCATCAATGTCAGTATTTTTTCAAAAATCCTTTCAAAAGAATACTCATTTATTAGCAATCCTATTTTAACTGGTGACGTGTGTAGCGTTTTTTATTATTACGAGAGAAAAAAATAATAAAACAAAAAGAAAAGAACATCTTTCCACGTGGAATGATTCACTGAGATGTTGCACAACATCAAATCTGTGAAATTTATAATTATGATCCGAATTCACGAGAAATGCGGTACGAAAAAAGACACTATTACATTTCGTTTACGAGTCCAAGACTCGTATGCTGAGGGCCATATCCGCACATTATTAAAAACTTCATTGCCAACTCGCGAAGATTAAAATATAATTTAACGGAATGTGATATTGTCTCTATGACCGCAATAAACTGAACTGCGCGATTATTTTTAGATTAAATCCAGCATTTCATACATTTTCTCTAGTTATTATTATTATAATAGCTGAACATGACCTGTCTCTAAATACGTTTTGCTATGATATGCATTAATAAACATTTATCGATATGACTTAACATTGTAACGATGATGATCAATGAAGCACATCCAACATCACGAATACCCACGCAACATGTTTTTTTTTCTCCTAAGGTATTTATTTCATAACGAAATATTCATTTCATTTCTTACGTTATTTTTCTTTCGTTCGAAAGTTTGCCAATAATTTTTTAATCAATATTTATGGATAAGAAAAAAACAGGCGCATCTGCTAGTGGCAATTATGGAGAGAAGAAAGAACGAAATCTTTTTAGGAAAACTGCTCAATCGATTCGTGACAAAGTTCGAGGATTAGCAAAGGAGAAAAAAAGTAAACATACTGCTGATTCTGACTCGACTTCAAAAATGTCGACACAAATTGCAAGACCCAGTGGTAGAGATGATAGTGACGTTTCTAATACTGAAAATGATTTGCCAAAATCAAATACGGCATCATCTACAACTAAAAGTAAATATTTAATAGAATCAAACAAAAAATGTACGTTTGTTTTTTCATAGCAACTCAATCAACTTCGAGAACATCGGCGACAACTGAAAAAAAGAGTGATGCTCCAACTAATGATACTGGTAAGAAATATTTCAACATATTACTGCAGTAATATAGTCATTTAGTTCGACATTCTATCGATAAATCAGCAGATCAAACTAAAGAACCTACAGTGGATGTTACCAAAACAGAAAAATCATCTACTCAACCTGCAACTAAAGATCATGTTCACATTAATTTTCATGGTAGGACACTTGATCATTTGATTGATTTGTTTATTAGATTCATTCGAAGGTGTATCAACTGTCGATGATTTATTGGAACGAATTGATATTGCAGTTGAGAAGGCAAAAATTATTCTTGAAGAAGATAGTGAACCAGTGCACGTACGTATCGATACAAAACCAAGCAACGCACCCATGCCTTCGGTAGCTGATCTTGAAAAGCGATCTATCGAAAAACCTCAAATAGATTCCCAAGATCAGGACGATGAACCGATTCGCATTGATTACAATGAAATTCATAAACTTGAAGATCTCCTCTTAAAATTGGAAAATCAACCAGGGCATCGACAAGTTATACTTGAAAATGCTCCTCAAACTCCTGAAACAAGCAACGCTCCAAAACAAGACAATCCATTCTTTGGTCCTTCTTCACAGACATCGAATCCATCTTCAGTAAATGATAGTGATGACGCACCACCGAAAAGTATCCTCAAAACAAGTCAAGATCCATCATCATTGGATACTTTAACAAAGATTGCCTCGTTTCAAGATGATAACATTCATGTAAATATCGAAACTGTTCAAGATGCCGACGATCAATCAGATGAATCTGCACCAAAACCTCTCTCATCTGTTGAATCACAATCTCAAGAAAAAGAAGAACAAGAAGAACAAGAAGAACAAGATTCAGCAGACATTCCTCCTCAAGCAAAAGATTTAATTGGTATCAAAAAACAGTTAGCAGCAAGTACTTCTCTCCCAAATAAAAAACGACAAGGTGAGTTCCATCTATATTCAATTAATTACACGAATAATTCGTCTTCATAATTCTCTTAGCTCCAAAAGCTCCTCAATCAGTCACAGCTGAAGATAGTAGTAATGTAACAACACCTGCGACCACTGTATTGACATCAAAATCTGCCGATAAAATAGCCAAAGACCATGAAAGCGCCGATTGGATTTAAAATATTCGCGAGAAGTTGTTTATGTTCTTTTCTTTTTGTTTTATTCTTTAATTGATCGACATAAAATAAGATGAGAGAGAGAGAAAGAGGGCGAAAGAAAGAAAAAACACTCGCACACAAACCAAATTTTAAATAACAAATATCACATTGAAAAAGAAAGAAAGAGAGTGAATAAAACTAATATTCTTTTTGTTTTATTGTTTTACCATATTTTGAAACCATTTCGAGTAATATGTCGCTACTTCAGCTACATTACTCGTCAACGGACGAAATGCTGTTGAATTTGAATCTTGATCAAAATTTTCATGATTCG
>Ga0209922_101039_pt1 | contig 28735 bp, 28 predicted proteins | sample ThiBiot_500_biof_FD_183946 | JGI IMG/M metagenome (GOLD analysis project Ga0209922, IMG submission 183946) | Wastewater bioreactor microbial communities from Cape Town, South Africa - Thiocy_expt_500_biof (SPAdes) | ecosystem: Engineered > Bioreactor > Thiocyanate-remediating > Anaerobic-Aerobic ... | reverse complement strand
TCCGATGGGGTGAAGGCCGCCGTGGCCGAGCTGAAGACCACCCTGCCCGCCGGCGTCGACATCAGGATTTCGTCCGACGAGTCGGTGTTCATCGCCGGCGCCGTGCATGAAGTCGAACGCTCGCTGCTGATCGCCGTGGTCGGCGTCATCGTCATCATCTTCCTGTTCCTGCTCGATTGGCGCGCCACCATCATCCCGGCCGTCACCATGCCGGTGGCGCTGATCGGCACCGTTGCCGGAATCTATGCTTTCGGTTTCTCGCTCAACATCCTGACATTGCTGGCATTGGTCATCGCCACCGGCCTCGTGGTCGACGACGCCATCGTGGTGCTCGAGAACATCACCAGGCGGCGCGGCATGGGGCTCGGCCCGCGTGCCGCCGCGGTGCTCGGAACCCAGGAAGTGTTCTTTGCCGTGGTGGCGACGACGCTGACGCTCGCCGCGGTGTTCATCCCCATCTCGTTCCTGCCGGGCCAGACTGGGCTCCTGTTCCGCGAGTTCGGTTTCACCCTCGCCATCTCGGTAGGGCTGTCGGCGGTGGTCGCGCTGTCGCTCGCCCCGATGATGGCATCGCGCATGCTGAAGCCGCATGTCGAGCGGCCGCCCAACCTGCTCGAGCGCTTCGGCGGCGTGCTGGCCGGGCTCTACCGGCGCACCCTCAAACTGGCGCTCGACAACCCGCTGGTGGTGGTGGTCATTGCGGTGCTGTTTGCCGGCGCCGCCTGGGCGGTATTCGGCACGCTGAAGCAGGAACTGACCCCGCCCGAAGACCGCGCCCAGGTCGCCATCAATGTCAGCGCTCCGGCGACCGTGAGCCTCGATTTCACCCGCACCCAGATGCAGAAGATCGAGGAAATGCTGCAGCCCTACAAGGACAGCGGCGAGGCGACGAGCATCTTCTCGATTTCCGGCTTCGGCTCGAACACCAATTCGGGCTTCATCATCATGACGCTGGCCGATTGGGAGCACCGCACCCGCACGCAGCAGCAGATCGCCGCCGAGATCAACCAGCAACTGGTGCAGGTCCCCGGGGTCCGCGCCAACATCCGCCAGGGCAACAGCCTGGGCGTTCGCGGCGGTGGTTCCGGCCTGCAGTTCGCGCTCTTGGGCGACAACTACCAGACCCTTTCCGATGCCGCCAACAAGGTGAAGGCGGAGCTGGAAAAGGACGAGAAATGGGGCCGCGTCTCGGTGAACTACGAGACCACGCAGCCGCAGATGACGTTGACCATCGATCGCGAGAAGGCCGCGCAGCTGGGCATCGACATCAACGGGCTCGGCACCACCATGCAGGCGATGATCGATGGTTCCGATGTCGGCACCGTGTTCATCAACGACGCCAGCTATTCGGTCCGCATGACCTCGACCTCCAGCCCGGTGAACGACCCCGGCGACCTCGAGTCGATCTTCATCAAGACCAGTGACGGCCGCTATGTGCCGATGTCGACCATCGCCTCGCTGACCGAGGCGCCGATCGCCCCCTCGCTCGGCCGCGAACAGCAGCGCCGCGCCGTCACCGTCACCGCTGCGCTGACCGATGGTTTCGCCCTGGGCGACGCCTATACCCAGGCGGTCGCTATCGCCCAGCCGCTGCTGCCCGACGGCGCGACCATCGTGCCGATGGCCGAAGCCAAGACCCTGGGCGAGAGCAATAACGGGCTGCTGATCACCTTCGGCTTCGCGCTGATCGTCATCCTCCTGGTGCTGGCGGCGCAGTTCGAAAGCGTGTGGAGCGCCATCATCGTGATGGCGACGGTGCCGTTCGGCCTCGCCTGCGCGGTGTTCGCCATGCTGCTCACCGGGGTGACGCTCAACGTCTACAGCCAGATCGGCCTGGTGCTGGTGGTCGGCATCATGGCCAAGAACGGCATCCTGATCGTCGAGTTTGCCAACCAGCTGCGCGATCGCGGCCAATCGGTGCGCGAGGCGGTGGAGAACTCCGCCAATATCCGGCTGCGGCCGGTGGTGATGACCATGATCGCCACCGTGCTGGGCGGCGTGCCGCTGATCGTTGCCGGCGGCGCCGGCTCGGAAGCGCGCGCGGCGCTCGGCTGGATCATGGTGGGCGGCCTGAGCCTTGCGGCGATCGCCACGCTCTACCTGACCCCCGTCGCCTATCTGCTGCTGGCGCGGTTTTCCAAGCCCAAGGCGCTCGAGGAAGAACGGCTGCGCCGGGAACTGGCGGCTGCCGATGCCGCTGAGGCCGACGCCCACCCTGCCCCGGCCGAGTAGCAGCGATCGGCTTCAGACAAGTTGAAGGGCGCGGTGGAGGTTACCGCGCCCTTCTTCGAGTCCTGATCGGGGCGGGATCAGAACGCGTACACGGTCAGCTGCGCACCGCTGCGGCCGATAGCGTAGATGTCGTTGACGCTGGCGCCGGAACGCTGCAGCTCTGCCACCATCTTGCCGCTGCCACCCAGCACGCGCTGCAGGATCTGCACTTTCTTGCTCGCGGTCACGGCCTGCACCACCTTGCCCTTCAGGTCGGCGCAGAGACGGACCTTGACCACCTTCACTGCCTTGACGTTGGCAAGCACGGCGCGGTTCAGCTGCATCTGCTTGACCTGCGAGATCACCTGCTTGGCGTCCTGCGCATTGCATGCGCGGTTCATGCCGAACCCACCACCGCCGCCGGCGACGATCACTCGACCGCCAGGACCGCCGGGGCCACCAGGACCACCGGGGCCACCAGGACCGCCGGGGCCGCCAGGACCACCAGGGCCTCCCGGACCACCAGGGCCGCCCAGGTCGATATTGATGTCACCGATATTGATCAGGCTGCTCAGGTCGAGCAGGTTGCTGAGGTCGAGATCGGACAGCACACCGCCCAGATCGAGATCGAGATTGGACAGCAGGCCGCTGAGATCGGTGTCGGTGAGGATATCGGTCAGCGCCAGCCCGTCGAGCAGGCCGATATCGCCGATATCACCCAGATCGAGCAGCCCGATATCGCCGATGTCCCCCAGGTCGAGCAGGCCCAGGTCACCCAGGCCCAGCACGTCGGTGACGCCGTTCAGCACGCCGCCATCCGCCAGGTCGAGTCCCAGGTTGCTCAGGTCGATGCCCTGCAACAGGTCGTTGACGTCGAGCAGGTTGAGGCCATTCAGCAACCCATCCTCGCCATTGAGAATCCCGTCGCCGAGATTGAGGCCGCCCAGCAGCCCGTCTTCGCTGTTGAGGATGCCGTCGCCGAGGATCCCGCCGACGTCGAGGCCGCCGAGCAGGCCCTCTCCACCGTTGAGGATGCCGTCGCCGAGGATGCCGCCGACATTGAGACCACCAAGCAGGCCGTCTTCACTGTTGAGGAGCACGCCATCACCGACATCGAGGCCGCCGAGTAGCCCATCCTCGCTGTTGAGGATGCCACCGACATCGAGCCCGTCGAGCAGACCGGTGTCGCCGCCAAGCACGTCGAGGCCGCCAAGCAACCCACCCTCACCATTGAGGATACCGTCGCCGCCGATGAGGTTGTTCAGCACCCCTTCGTCACCGCCCAGGTTCAGGTCGTTGAGCAGGCCGTCACCGACGTCGAGGCCACCGAGCAGTCCACCCTCGCCATTGAGGATGCCATCGCCGAGCAGGCCGTTCAGCAGGCCATCGTTGCCGTTGCCGACTCCGTCACCCAGGATGTCACCGAGCAGGCCGTCACCATTGCCGATGCCGTCGCCAAGCACATCGCCGAGCAGACCGTCACCGTTGCCGACCCCATCACCCAGGATGTCGCCGAGCAGACCGTCGCCATTGCCGACGCCGTCACCCAGGATGTCGCCGAGCAGACCGTCGCCATTGCCGACGCCGTCACCCAGCACGTCGCCGAGCAGGCCGTCGCCATTGCCGACGCCGTCACCCAGCACATCGCCGAGCAGACCATCGCCATTGCCGACGCCATCACCGAGCAGGCCACCGAGCAGCCCGTCGCTGCCTCCATCGCCGCCGTCGCTGCCGCCGCCGAGCAAGCCGCCAAGCAGGCCGTCGCTGTCGCCGTCACCGAGATTTACGCCGAGGCTCGTATCCGTGTCGGAGCCGAGGCCGACATTGACCAGCGAGTCGTTGCCGGCATCGCCCCTGTCGACGTCGAGCACGCCGCCGAGAACGGAGTCTCCGTCGCCGCCGCCGCCAAGAACATTGCCAAGAACGGAGCCGCCGCCATCGCCGTCACCGCCACCAATAATACCACCAAGCAGTCCACCGGCCGTCGCAGGTACGATGCTCGTACTTGCCATCAGCAACACCGACAAGAGTACTGTTATTTTTCTGGATTGCATCACGCTTCTCCTCTGCGAAACATGATGCGACGTTGCGCCTTGCAAGCTGACAGGACGCTGTCAATTACTAAGCGTTGCTTTCTTCTGGAGATTTTCTGGTTAGCGATATCATCGCTCTTAAACCTACAATGCAAGATAATACACAACTGTACTTAGTATCCCGCAACTTACTGCTTAGGGCGCCTCAGCAGGAGGAATCGAAAAGGGCGCTGCCATTGCCGGCAGCGCCCTTGGGATTTCGAGATAGGAACTGGTCTTAGTAGACGTACACCACCAGCTGGCCGCCCTTGCGCTGGACCGCCACGACGTCACCTGCGTCGTAGCGCGTCCGCCCCAGCGAAGCGGTAATCAGCGCGTCGGACATCACCGCGCGGCGCAGCAGGTTGATCTTCTGGCTCTTGGCGAGCAGCGCCGCGACCTGCTTCTTGGCAGCCGGGCAGAGCTTGATCGGCACCACCTGGACATTGGCGGCCCGCATCCACGCCTTGATCTCGGCGCCGCTGATCTTGCCAGCGGCCGCCACCTGCAGCAGCTGCTTGGTGTTGTTGACGGTGCAGTTGATCAGGAAGGTGTTGGCGCCGCCGATGCTGCCGACCAGCACCGGACCACCAGGATTGTTCGGACCGCCGGGGTTATTCGGATTGTTCGGATCAAGGATGCCGAGATCGATCTCGAGGTCGAGACCGAGGCCGGCAATATCGAGCGACACCGTGGTGTTGCGCAGCAATCCGGTGCTCGACACGTTGGCGTTGACCAACGGGTTGTTGCCACGACCAACCGACGCGTTGAGCAGGTTGTTGTTGCCGCCACCGATATCGAGATTGACCAGCGCGTTATTGCCATTGTCGTTCAGCGACAGCAGGCCACCCACATTGGTGCCACCGCCACCGCCGCCGCCACCGGTACCGCCGCCGCCACCACCGGTAACGCCGCTGACCACGCCGCCGACCGTATCGGTAACGCCGCCCACCACGCCGCCCAGCGTATCACCCAGCCCACCCAGCGGACCGTCGGCACTAACCGGGGCAGCACTCATCCCCACGACGACTGTGAACGTCGCCAAGGCTGCAAAAACGTTGCTTCTCATGACCACTCTCCCATACATCCGCCGCCCGTCGGCTGATGAATATGTACGTATGAGATCGTTGTAAAGTTGCAGTCGTGAAGCTCGTCAACTTGTGATTGGTTGGTCAATATATTCCGCATCTTGCCAAATTGCGTTTATTACGCAGTGTCACTTACAGCGAAAGTTTGCGTATGTTGATACGTCATTGCACTTACGGAGCAGACAATTTTCTTGAAGCTTGAGTCCAATGCGAGATGTCACCGAGAGTTACCGGTGGAGCTACGCACCGTCACTTACCCAGCCACAACGCGGATTCGCACCGCCGCATCCCTTCGCTTGTCGCGGCGACGGCAAACCATCGCCAGCGCAGGGCTCTTCGTTGCTTTGCAATGCTTTGGTAACAGATTCTCGCGCCGTGCCGTCACTTCGGCGCCGCGGCTGACAGTTCGCTGACAGGATCTCGGCAGTTATGAACAATCGCTGCCCGTCGCCGGTCCAGCGACCCGATGGGCCCGCGCCGGCACGCCGAGTCCGCCACCGAAGGGCACTTCGAGTCTAGTAGAACACATGCTTGCGCCTGATCTACTGGGTCTCTCGTAGTGAGATCGTGGAAATTGCGTAGTATCGACGAAAAAGAAGGCGCGGAGCCGAAGCTCCGCGCCCCACCGGCGTCGACGACGAGGGAGCGTCAGCCCTCGCCGCCTTGGCCGATATCCATGCGCCAGCACCACGCGCTGGCGGCTTGGTTGCTTAACGGCAAACTGACCGGATGGTTGCCGCGGTTTCGTCTCGATCGCGGCACTGGCAATGCAAAGCCCCGCGCCGTCGCCGGCACGGGGCCGAGGTGTTGGTGCAAACAACCTCTGCCGGAAGCGAACTTCCGGTGAGGAATTTTAGCAGCACTGCAACGCCCGGTCACCCCGCACGCAGCCCCCGCCTCCGCCCTGTTCTTGAGCAGTCCCGACCTATGCACAAACATTAAGCAACCACTAATGGCACTGCCCAGAGAACCGGCAGCGGCCTGCCATTGTGCACCGGTCGTTCCGCGCTGCGAAACCCGCCGATCTGTAAAGAGTCGAGCAAAGTCAGTGGCTTGCCAGCATTCTTCGGTGCTGGCACGGCGATTGCAACTTCTCCTCCGGTGCAAACAACCAAACTGTCGGAGGTAAGTATGACAGGTATTAGTCGCATGATGGCCGGGTTCGGCCTGGGGGTCGCGATGACTGCCGGGGCGCTCGCGCCCATTACTGCTTATGCCCAGGACACCATCAAGGTGGGCGTTCTCCACTCGCTGTCGGGGACCATGGCGATTTCGGAGACCACCCTGAAGGACACCATGCTCTTCCTGATCGACGAGCAGAACAAGAAGGGCGGCGTCCTCGGCAAGAAGCTCGAGGCCGTGGTTGTCGATCCGGCCTCCGACTGGCCGCTATTCGCCGAGAAGGCCCGCGAACTGATCGCCGTCAACGGCGTCGCCGCCGTGTTCGGCTGCTGGACTTCGTCCTCGCGCAAGTCGGTGCTGCCGGTATTCAAGGAGCTGAACTCGATCCTCTTCTATCCCGTGCAATACGAGGGCGAAGAGTCCGAAAAGAACGTCATCTATACCGGCGCCGCGCCGAACCAGCAGGCGATCCCGGCCGTGGATTACCTGATGAGCGAGGAAGGCGGCGCCGTGAAGCGCTGGGTGCTCGAAGCTACCGACTACGTCTATCCGCGCACCACCAACAAGATCCTCGAGCAGTATCTCAAGGACAAGGGCGTCGCGCCCGAAGACATCAAGATCAACTATACCCCGTTCGGCTTCTCCGACTGGCAGACTGAAGTCGCCGCCATCAAGGAGTTCGGCTCGGCCGGCAAGAAGACCGCCGTGGTCTCGACCATCAACGGCGACGCCAACGTGCCGTTCTACAAGGAACTCGCCAACCAGGGCGTGAGCGCCGAGGATATCCCGGTGGTCGCCTTCTCGGTTGGCGAGGAAGAACTCGCCGGCATGGATACGTCGGCGCTGGTCGGGCACCTCGCCGCCTGGAACTACTTCCAGTCCGTCGACAACCCCGCCAATGCCGAGTTCATCAAGAACTGGCATGCCTTTATCGGCAACGACAAGCGCACCACCAACGATCCGATGGAAGCGGCCTATCTGGGCTTCAACCTCTGGGTCCAGGCGGTTGAAAAGGCGGGCACCACCGATACCGACGCGGTCCTCAAGGCCATTGTCGGGCTCGAGGTCCCGAACCTCACCGGCGGCACCGCCAAGGTGCTGCCCAACCACCACCTGACCAAGCCGGTGCTGATCGGCGAGATCCAGGCCGATGGCCAGTTCGAGACCGTCTGGCAGACCGAAGGCGACGTGCCGGGCGACGCCTGGTCCGACGTGCTGCCCGAAGACAAGGGGATCGAAGCCGACTGGACCGATCCGCTGACCGGCTGCGGCCGCTTCAACACCGCGACCAACACCTGCGAGGTCGCTCCGGCTGCGATGTAGCCGTTGCCAATGCCGGCGGCGGCCTCGCCGTCGCCGGCTTCTGTCTCGTCGCGCTTTCCAGCTGAAAGCGCTCCGTCCTTCCCTGCGACCGAGCGACCACGATGGCCACCCGAATTCTCACTCTGATTGCCTTCCTGTTCGCTGTGGCTTTCGCCCCCCTGCCCGCCCTGGCGCAGGATGATCTTGCCGCTGAGATCAACGCACTCGGCCCCGGCAGCTTCGCCGATCGCACCAAGGCCATCGATGTCCTCGTCGCCACCGGTGACGAACGCGTCCCGCCGGTGCTGCAGGCACTGAGCGACGGCAACCTCTATATCCGCCGATCCGACGGCAAGGTGGTGATCGCCACCAAAGCTGCGGTCGGCCTGCAACTGACCGACCCGGTCGATGGCGCCGATCTCGGCGCGCTGCCCGCCAGCGAGCTCGAAAAGATCAAGACCAACAACGGGCTGCGCGGCCGCATTCGCACCGCCATCGGCAAGCTGACGCTGTTGAGCCCGGATCAGCCGGTCCGCCTCGCCGCCGCCCAGAGCGTGCTCAAGAACGCCGATCCGGCCATGCTGGAGCTGCTCGACCAGGCGATCGCCGCCGAAACCGACCCCGGCATCAAGTCCACCATGGAGCTCGCCCGCTCGGTGATCGTGCTGAAGACCGACGCTTCGGTCGACGACAAGCGCGCCGCGATCGACCTGGTCGTGGCCCAGAACAACCGCGCCGCCCAGACCGTGTTGCGCAACACGCTCGATACCGCGCCCGACGAGCTGAAGCCCACCATCGCGGCCGGTATCGATTCCATCGGACGTACGCTCGCAGTATGGGACGTCGGCCAGAACCTGCTCTACGGCATCTCGCTGAGCTCTGTCCTGTTGCTCGCCGCCATCGGCCTCGCCATCACCTTCGGCGTGATGGGCGTCATCAACATGGCGCATGGCGAAATGGTGATGCTGGGGGCCTACACCACCTATGTCACGCAGCTGGTCATCCAGTCCGTTGCACCGGGGCTGATGGAATACTCGCTGGCCTTCGCGGTGCCGGCCGCCTTCCTGATCACCGCGCTGATCGGCATCGGCATCGAGCGCGGCATCATCCGCTGGCTCTACGGCCGGCCGCTCGAAACCCTGCTCGCCACCTGGGGCCTGTCGCTGGTGCTGCAGCAACTGGTGCGCACCATCTTCGGGCCGACCAACAAGCTGGTGCAGCCGCCGACCTGGATGAGCGGCACGTTCGAATTGTGGAACCTCAGCTTCACCTGGAACCGGCTCTGGATCATCGTCTTCGCCATCGCGGTGTTCATCGCGCTGCAGATCATCCTCAACCGCACGCCGCTCGGCCTGCAGATGCGGGCGGTGACGCAGAACCGCCGCATGGCCTCGGCCATGGGCATCCGCACCCCGTTCGTCGATGCGATGACCTTCGGGCTCGGCTCGGGCATTGCCGGCATGGCCGGCGTGGCGCTCAGCCAGATCGACAACGTCTCCCCCAATCTCGGCCAGGGCTACATCATCGACAGCTTCATGGTGGTGGTGTTCGGCGGCGTCGGGAACCTCTGGGGCACGCTGATCGGCGCCCTATCGCTCGGCGTCGCCAACAAGTTCCTCGAACCCTATGCCGGAGCAGTGCTGGCCAAGATCGCCATCCTGATCCTGATCATCCTGTTCATCCAGCGGCGACCAAGGGGACTGTTCGCCCTCAAGGGCCGGGCGGTGGAGTCGTGAGTTTCGCGTGCGCGTCAAAGGCCCCCTCACCCGGCCTTCGGCCGACCTCTCCCCTCGGGGCGCTACCGCGTCCCCCAGAGGGAGAGGTGGCGATGCGGCACGATCTCGCCTCTCCGCCACCTCTCCCTGGGGGGAGAGGTCGGCGCGCAGCGCCGGGTGAGGGGGCCTTTCTTCTGACAGGTGCCGTCCAATGCTGACCCAACTCCTGTTCCGCGCCCTCGACAAGAAGGCCATCTGGCTGGTCTTCGCGCTGGTGTTCATCGCCATCGCCATTCCCGTCGCCAACCTGGCGATCCCCGAGGGCAACCCGCTGCATCTGCCCAACTACATGGTGCCGCTGCTCGGCAAGTACCTGAACTATGCGCTGTTGGCGCTCGCCCTCGACCTGGTCTGGGGCTATTGCGGCATCCTTTCGCTGGGGCACGCGGCCTTCTTTGCCCTCGGCGCCTACGCCATGGGCATGTACCTGATGCGCCAGATCGGGGCGCGCGGCGTCTACGCCAACCCGGTGCTGCCCGATTTCATGGTGTTCCTCAACTACAAGGACCTGCCCTGGTTCTGGAACGGCTTCGACCTGTGGTGGTTCGCCTTCCTGATGGTGCTGTTCGTGCCGGGGCTGCTGGCTTTCGCCTTCGGTTGGTTCGCCTTCCGCAGCCGCGTCACCGGCGTCTATCTCTCGATCATCACCCAAGCGATGACCTACGCCCTGCTGCTCGCCTTCTTCCGCAACGATCTGGGGCTCGGCGGCAATAACGGGCTCACCGACTTCAAGGACATTCTCGGCTTCAACGTGCAGGCCGCCACCACCCGCGCCGGGCTGTTCGCCGCCTCGGCGCTGGCCCTGGCGCTGGCCGTGATCATCTGCTCGGCCATCGTCAATTCCAAGCTCGGCAAGGTCATGGTGGCAGTGCGCGACGCGGAAAGCCGCACCCGTTTCCTCGGCTGGCGTCCGGAAAACGTGAAGCTCTTCGCCTTCGTGGTTTCCGCCGTGCTGGCCGGCATTGCCGGCGCGCTCTACACCCCGCAGGTCGGCATCATCAACCCGGGCGAGTTCGACCCGGCCAACTCGATCGAAGCCGTGATCTGGGTTGCCGTCGGCGGCCGCGGCACGCTGATCGGCCCGATCATCGGCGCGGTACTGGTCAATGCCGGCAAGTCGATCTTCACCGGCGCCTTCCCCGATTTCTGGCTCTATTGCCTGGGTGGGCTGTTCATCTTCGTCACCCTGTTCATGCCCAAGGGCATTGTCGGGCTGTTCCAGAAACTCAGGCCGCGGAAGGGAAAAGAGGCGAGTTCCGCCGCCGAAGCCGGCGAGGATCCGTCCACCCTGCCACAGTCCAAGCCCGTGCCGGAGCCCGCCGAATGACCGACAAATCCGGCACCATGCTCTATCTCAACGGCGTCTCCGTCTCGTTCGACGGCTTCAAGGCGCTGAACCATCTCTCCATCATCGTCCACCCCGGCGAGATGCTGGCGATCATCGGCCCCAACGGCGCCGGCAAGACCACCATGATGGACATCATCACCGGCAAGACCCGCCCCGATGACGGCGAAGTCTATTTCGACGGCCGCACCGATCTTACCAAGCTCGATGAAGCGCAGATCGCCAATCTCGGCATCGGCCGCAAGTTCCAGAAGCCCACGGTGTTCGAAAGCCACACCATCTGGGACAACCTGGTGTTGGCGCTGAAGAAGCCGCGCAGCGTGCTCGCGGCCCTGCTCTATGCCGAGAGCGCCGAGGACAAGGCTCGCATCGAGGAAATTCTCGAAACTGTCCGCCTTACGGCGCGCAAGGACGAACTCGCCGCCGACCTCAGCCACGGCCAGAAGCAGTGGCTGGAAATCGGCATGCTGCTGGCGCAGGATCCCAAACTGCTGCTGGTCGACGAACCGGTCGCCGGCATGACCGACGCCGAGACGGTCGAGACCGCCAAGCTCCTCAAGGACATCGCCAGAACCCGCTCGGTGGTGGTGGTCGAGCACGACATGAGCTTCGTGCGCGAACTCGGCACCCGGGTCACCTGCCTCGCCGAGGGCTCGGTGCTGGCCGAGGGATCGCTCGACCAGGTGAGCGCCAATCCGATCGTCATCGAGCGGTATCTCGGTCGATGACGCCATTTCACACACTCAATCCGCTCGTCGCATTGCCGCCCCCTTCTGAGGGAGAAGGTGGCGGTAGCGGACGATGGCCAGAGGCCGTCGCCGCGAGCCGGATGGGGGATCTGCGACCAGGGGTAGCGCGACCGAAGCCGGGCGACGAGCGACTGGGCGCGCTGAAGCAGATCCCCCCATCCGGTCTTCAATCCCCTCGCCGTCGAATGACCGCCAATGATCAGTTGCAGTAATCTCGGCGTCTATTCAATATCCCCGCCGATCGCGCGACCAAACGCGCGGCAGGGGAATAATGAAATGCATATTCTGGCAATCATCGTTGGCATCATTGCTGCCGCGGGGGTGTGGTACTGGCGCGCCAAGGCGGCCAAGGAGGTCGTCGACGACGTCGGGAGCATGGTCGGCCGAGTGCAGGGCCGCATCCGGATGAACAACTTCAGAAAGAAGGCCGAGGGTTCGGCGCTGGCCTCGATCGAAGATCCGGCACTCGCCGCGGCGATCTTCCTTCATGCTCTCGCCAACGAGAAGCGCGACGCCCTTCACCTTGCCGAACCGGTGATCCGCGAAGAGATCAGCCGGATCGTCGCGGCTGCCGATATCGATGAGGTTCTGTCCTACGCTCAGTGGGCCGCCCGTGACGTCGCCGATGCGCGCGATGTGGTGCGACGGTTCAAGCCGCTGTGGCGCCAGAAGCTCAGCCGCGAAGAGCGTGCCGATCTCGTCGCCATGGCTGAGACCATCGCCGATCTGGGCGATCCCGACGACCACAATCAGAAACTGACCATCGTGACGCTACGCACTGCGCTGGCCCCGGAGCAGAACAGATGACCACCGCCCTCTCCATTCGCGACATCGGCCTCCACTATGGCGCCGCCCAGGCGCTGCGCGGTATTTCGATCGAGGCGAAGCCGGGAAGGATCACCGCGGTGCTGGGCCGCAACGGCGTCGGCAAATCCTCGACGCTGCGCGCCGTCACCGGCATCAACAACGTGTCGTCGGGCGAGATCGTCTTCAACGACGAGGTGCTGAAAAAGGCCCCGCCCTACAAGCGGGCCCGGCTCGGCATCGGCTACGTGCCGCAGGGCCGCGAGGTGTTCCCCCTGCTCACCGTCAAGGAGAACCTCGAGACCGGCTATGCCCCGCTGAAAGCGGCCGAGCGCAACGTGCCGGACTACATCTACGAGCTGTTCCCGATCCTCAAATCCATGCTGGGGCGCCGCGGCGGCGACCTCTCTGGCGGCCAGCAGCAGCAACTGGCCATCGGTCGCGCCCTGGTGACCCGGCCCAAGGTGCTGGTGCTCGACGAGCCGACCGAAGGCATCCAGCCCTCGATCATCAAGGATATCGGCCGCGCCCTGCAGTTCCTGCGCGACCAGAAGGGCATGACCATCCTCTTGGTCGAGCAGTATCTGGACTTCTGCCGTGAAATCGCCGACGACATCTACATCATGGATCGCGGTGAGATCATGCATTCCGGCCCCGCTGCCGACCTCGACCTGCCCGAGGTCCGCCGGCATCTGATGGTGTGAGCGTGTCGGTAGTTGTGCTTGGCGCTGCCCCCAGGCGTCCCCTCTCCCCTGAAGAGTGGGGCCGCCCAATGACCGCGGCTCTGGCCCTCCCCCGCCACCAGCGCGCCCGCGGCACCGGCCGTATCGGCACCCAGGTGCTCGATGGCCGCACCCGGCTGACCACCCTCTACCAGGAAGGCTGCGCCAAGATCCGGTTGCCGCATACGCATGATCCAAGCCTGCAGGCGGTGCTGATCAACACCGCCGGCGGCCTCACCGGCGGTGATGACGTGGCATGGGAAGCCACCGCGGCACCGGGCGCCAGGCTGGTGCTCACCACCCAGGCCTGCGAGCGGGTCTATCGCTCGCTCGGCGACGACGCGCGGGTCCGCACCCGGCTGGAAGTCGGCGCCGGCGCGCGCCTCGACTGGCTGCCGCAGGAGACCATTCTCTATGAGGGCGGCAGGCTCAGCCGCAGCCTCGAGGTCGAGCTCGCGCCCGACGCCAGCTTCTTTGCCATCGAAGCGATCATTCTCGGCCGCGAGGCCATGGGTGAGGCCGCCCGCGGCGCACGGCTCACCGACAGCTGGCGCATCCGTCGGGGCGGCCGGTTGATCCACGCCGAAGCGACCCGGCTCAGCGCCGACCCGCTGGAGCGCGACGGGCTGTCGCTGCTCGCCGGCGCCGGTGCCTTTGCCACGCTGCTCTATGTCGGCGCCGATGCCGAACGAAGGCTCGATCCCGTCCGCGCCCTGCTGACCGGCGAGGCTGCCGCCAGCGTCGTCGGCGAGCGGCTCATCATCCGCGCCATGGCCCCATCCGGGCTTGCGCTGCGCCGCACCATCACCCCAATAATCGCTGAACTCTCCGGCGCCGGCACCCTGCCCCGCCTCTGGCATCTCTAGGATATTCGATGAACCTGACGCCCCGCGAGAAAGACAAGCTGCTCATCGCCATGGCTGCCATCGTGGCGCGCAAGCGCCTCGAGCGCGGTGTGAAGCTCAACCACCCCGAGGCGATCGCGCTGATCACCGACTACGTGGTGGAAGGGGCTCGAGATGGCCGTTCGGTTGCCGACCTGATGGAGGCCGGCGCCCATGTGGTCAGCCGTGCCCAGGTGATGGAAGGCATCGCCGAGATGATCCACGACGTGCAGGTCGAAGCGACATTCCCCGACGGCACCAAGCTGGTCACCGTCCACGAACCGATCAGGTGAACGAAATGGCCCTCATCCCAGGCGAGATCCTCACTGTCCCAGGCGATATCGAACTCAATGTCGGCGCGTCGCAGCTGACGATCGAGGTCGCCAATGCCGGCGACCGCCCGATCCAGGTCGGCTCGCACTACCATTTCTATGAGACCAATGCCGGGCTGCGCTTCGAGCGCGAGAAAACCCGCGGCATGCGGCTCGATATCGCCGCCGGCACCGCGGTGCGCTTCGAGCCCGGACAGGCCCGCGAGGTACGATTGGTGCCGCTCTCGGGGGAGCGTGTGGTTTATGGCTTCCAGCAGAAGGTGATGGGGAAGCTCTGACGCCGCCCTGCATCCAGAAAACAAAAAGGCCGGGCATCAGCCCGGCCTCTTGCAGTTCAGGGACAGATCAGCCCTGAACGAGGATGGTCACGTCGGTGGCATCGGTACCGGTGATGCCCACGACATCGTCAAGCGTCGCACCGAAGCTCTCGAGCTGGGCGAGCAACGACGGGCTGCCCTGGATACGGGCCTTCAGCGAGTCGAGATCGACCAGTTCATAACCCGGGCTCAGGGGATTGAGCTCAGCCGCGGTCACGGTCTTGAAGTTGACGGTCGACGCCGAGCCCAGCGCATCCATCGCGCTGCCTTCCGCCGCCAGGGCGAAGCCCGCAGTGGAAAGAGTGAGAGCGGCAGCGACAGCAATAGCCTTGAGATTCAACATTTTATGTCTCCATTCGTCATCAAAAAACGCACTGGAGATACGCATGAGCAAGGGCAGAGGTTTCCCCCTGCCCGTTCACTCTATTTTGCGCGTTCCCGAGGGAACCCGCCGCAGGGCCTATGTGAATCCTACGATCAGAGATCGTTGGCGTAGATCACCCCGCCGCCGTCGCCGGCCAGATCGATCGAGACGATCTGCTCGAGGCTGACGCCGGAATTGCGGATCACGCTGGTGGCCAGCGGGTTGATGATCAGGTTGCCCTGCAGATAGGCCACGTCGCGCTGCTTGATCTCGAGCGCCCGGGCCAGCAGCCCCGCATTCATCTGGGCGCCGGCGAGGCTCGAGAGCCGCACGACGCGCAGGCCTGACGCACTGTCGGCCCGGCCGGCATCGTGCAGGAACTCCGATCCGCCGATCCCGCCGATGATCCGGACAATATCCATGCTTTGCGCCTGGGCGAGTTGCGGTGCGGCCATCAGCAGGCTGGCGGCCAGTGCGGCGACGAATCGGGATTTCATGTGAGCCTCCAAACAGGTAGCGCCAATAGAACAGCCCGTTGTGGCAAAATCCGGACACGGCAGCCACGGAGCTTTGGCAATCAGCAGAGATTTCGGTTAGGGATGCGCCGGTTTCAATGGGCAGAGACGGCAATGACCACCAAAGAGGAAGATTTCAAGGACCGCTTCGTGGCCGTGCTGCAGGATCTGCGCAGCAACGGCGGCAAGGACCCGGAGGCGATGTTCCTGATCGGCAGCCTCGCCGCCCGCCTGCTCGACCGCGCCAAGCAGCCCACCTGGGCGGCCTACAAGGCCGCGATGGCCCCCGAGGCTTACAGCAAGCTGCTGAGCGATTTCCAGAAACAGGGCAACGGCTTTCACCGCGAAGGCAAGGACAAGCACGCCTATGCCGTCCAGGTGCTGGCGATCTCGCTGATCGCCCGTACCCAGCAGGACCCTGAAATACGGGCCGGCAATGGCCTCCTCGATGAGATGCTGGGCTTCCTGATCGCCGCCTATCGCAAGGCCGAGGCGATGACACCCAAGCCGCACTGAGGCCGGCAGTCCAGGCACCTTGCCCGGCGGTCGGGAAAGAATCCTCCGCCACGGTCCTTCCCCGCAAAGGGGAGGACCAGAACACCGATGTCCGTGAGGACGTCTGCCGTTTACGGCTTGGGCGGCAGCGAGCGCAGATAGAGGATGATCGCGCTCACATCGTCGGGCTTGATGTGCGCGTAATAGCCATACGGCATCGGCGGCAGCATGGCGCTGCCGTCAGGCCGCGTGCCGGTGGTGATCATCTTGGCGATATCGGCGTCGCTGAACTCCGCCAGCCCGGTCGGCGTGATGTTGGCCGACACCGACACGCCCCACGGCCCGGGGAATTCCACGCCACCCTGCCCCAGATGGGTCTCGAACATCGGGCCCATCGGACCGAAAGTGGTGTGGCAGACAGTGCAGTGACCCATCGGGCCGGCCAGGTAAGCGCCATACTCGACCGTCACACCCTCCGGCACATCTGCAACGGTGGTGATCGGCGGCCCCCAGGCGGGCGGCAGCGGAATCTTGTACTCGGATTTGCCGGGATCGTTCTCCACCGCCGGCACGGTGCGCAGATACATGACGATCGAGCTGAGGTCGCTGTCCGACAGGCCCTTGTAGACCTCGAACGGCATCGGCGGCCCGAGCACCTTGCCGTCGGGGCGAATGCCTTCACGGATCGCCTTCATCAACTGCGCGTCGGTCCAGTCCTTGATCTCGCCGGCCGGCGTCAGGTTCGGCGCAATAGCAGTATACTGATCGCTCTGTTCGACCAGATAGTCGCCGCGCTCCACTGACGGGGCCGCCTGGGCGCTCGTCATTGCGCCGCCGACGCTCATCAGCGCCGCGAGGCCGAACATCACTACATTGCGCATCATAGATCTCCAGGACCTGCAGAGGTCCAATGCATTCCCGGCGCCGACCGTAGCTTTATACTCGCGAACCGCAATTTGTTTCTTTTGGTCAACTTTTGGCTGCGCGTTTTTGCGCCAGATGGCTGGACAGCCTCATTATTAGGCGGTCAGATGGCGGCGACGCGTCGCCCGGAAGGACCATCATGCCCGCTCGTATCTCCCGTTCCACCTATGCCCAGATGTACGGCCCGACCACCGGCGACCGGGTACGGCTGGCCGATACCGAGCTGTTCATCGAAGTCGAGAAGGATCTCACTACCTACGGCGAAGAGGTGAAGTTCGGCGGCGGCAAGGTGATCCGCGACGGCATGGGCCAGAGCCAGGTCACCCGTGCCGCGGGCGCCGTCGACACGGTCATCACCAACGCGCTGATCATCGATCATACCGGGATCTACAAGGCCGATATCGGGCTGCGCGACGGACGGATCCACGCCATCGGCAAGGCCGGCAATCCCGATACCCAGCCCAATGTCGACATCATCATCGGCCCCTCGACCGAGGTGATCGCCTCCGAGGGCCGCATCATCACCGCCGGCGGCATGGATGCGCATATCCATTTCATCGCCCCGCAGCAGATCGAAGAAGCCCTGATGTCGGGCATCACCACCATGATCGGCGGCGGCACCGGCCCGGCGCCTGGCACATCCACCGGATGATCGAGAGCTTCGACGCCTTCCCGATGAATCTCGGCCTCGCCGGCAAGGGCAACGCCTCGCTCCCTGCCCCGCTCGAGGAAATGGTGCTCGCCGGCGCCTCCTCGATGAAGCTGCACGAGGATTGGGGCACCACGCCCGCAACCATCGACAACTGCCTCGCCGTCGCCGACGCCTACGACGTGCAGGTGATGATCCACACCGACACGCTGAACGAATCCGGCTTCGTCGAGGACACCGTGCGCGCCTTCAAGGGGCGCACCATCCACGCCTTCCACACCGAAGGCGCCGGCGGCGGCCATGCCCCCGACATCATCAAGGTGGCGAGCCTGCCCAACGTGCTCCCCTCCTCGACCAACCCGACCCGGCCCTACACGGTCAACACGTTGGCCGAACATCTCGACATGCTGATGGTCTGCCACCACCTCAGCCCCGCCATCGCCGAGGATGTCGCGTTCGCCGAGAGCCGCATTCGCAAGGAGACCATCGCGGCCGAGGATATCCTCCACGATATCGGCGCCTTCTCGATGATCTCGTCCGACAGCCAGGCCATGGGCCGCGTCGGCGAGGTAATCATCCGCACCTGGCAGACCGCCGACAAGATGAAGCGTCAGCGCGGGCGCCTGCCCGAGGAAACCGGCGACAACGACAATTTCCGGGTGAAGCGCTTCATCGCCAAATACACCATCAACCCGGCCATCGCGCAGGGCCTGAGCCGCCATATCGGCTCGGTGGAAGTCGGCAAGCGCGCTGACCTCGTGATGTGGACGCCCGCCTTTTTCGGGGTGAAGCCCGAGATGGTGATCATGGGCGGCTCGATCGCCGCCGCGCCGATGGGCGATCCAAACGCCTCGATCCCCACGCCGCAGCCGATGCATTACCGCCCGATGTTCGGCGCCTACGGCAAGCTGAGGACCAATTCCTCGGTGACCTTCATCAGCCAGGCGGCCTACGACAATGGTCTGCAAAGGACGCTCGGCGTCGCCAAGGGCATGCTGCCGGTCGAAAACACCCGAAGCGGCATCAGCAAGGCCTCGATGATCCACAACTCGGCCACCCCTGAGATCGACGTCGATCCCGAAACCTATGAAGTGCGGGCGGACGGCGAGTTGCTGACCTGCGAGCCGGCCACCGTCCTGCCGATGGCGCAGCGCTACTTCCTGTTCTGAGGCCAGCGGACGCTCGGCGCTGATCTCCGCTCGGCCGTCATATGGCTGAAACCTCGATGTGCTCGGTAGGCCGCTTCCTGCCGAGCCCTCCATGTCACACTTCCCTTTGCGCATGCCCGTGGCGATTGCCGCCTTCGCCCTGGCCCAGGCTGTCTGCTGGGGCATGACGTTCAACCTGCCGGCAGTCACCGGCGGCGCCATGGCTGCCGCGCTGGAGCTGCCTTACGCCGCGGTAATGGCCGGCCCGACTGTGATGCTGGTGGTGATGGCGGCCGCCGCGGTGCCGTTCCTGACGCTGTTCGAGCGGTTCGGTGCCCGCCTGGTGATGACCTCGGGCACCGCGGTCGCCGGGCTCGGGCTGGTGGCGATCGCCACTGCCACCACGGCCTGGAGCTACTTCGCCGGCTGGATGCTCGTCGGCATCGCCGGGGCCGGCATGCTGACCACCGCCATGCAGATCGGCATCGCCGAACTGGCCGGGCCGCAGGCTCGGCAGGCAATCGGCGCGCTGCTCATCCTCGGCGGGCTCTCGGCCACCCTGTCCTGGCCGCTGCTGGGCGCGCTGCAGGCGGCCTTCGGCTGGCGTGCGGCGACCCTGCTCGGCGCGGCGCTGCTGCTTGTGGTGGCGGCACCGATCTACTGGCTGCTGCTGGCGCGACGCCCCACCGGGGCGGCCAGGCCGAGCGCGTCGGGCCCGGTGCCGCCGCTCGACCGCATCGCCTTTGCGCTTCTCGCCTTTGCCAGCGCCGCCAATGGCGTCGTCACCTGGGGCTTCTCGCTCACCATCATCAGCCTGTTCGAGGGGCGCGGCCTCGAGCACGGCACGGCGGTGCTGATCGCCTCGTTCATCGGGGTCACCGCCCTCCTAGCGCGACTGGTCGAGTTCACCGCCGGCAAACGCTGGAACAGCCTCGCCACCGGCCTTGTGGCGGCGCTGGCCCTGCCGCTCAGCTTCGCCGTGCTGATCGGCGGCACCGGCACTTCGGCGGCGATCGGCTTTGTCGCCATCTATGGCCTCGCCAGCGGCGTGCTCGCCGTTGCCCGCTCGACCATGCCGCTCGAACTGTTCCCGCCAGCCGCCTATGCCCGCGCTTCCTCGATGCTGGCGCTGCCGCTCAACCTCAGCTTCGCCTGCGCCCCACCTTTGTTTGCGGCAATTCTCGCCGGACCGGGCAGCGATGTGGCATTATGGGTGGCAACCGGTTCGTCGCTGAGCGCTTTGCTGAGCATGGGCCTGCTGGTGCTGCGCCATCGCCGGACTGCGGCAGTGCAGCACGGGGCGGCCGACGCGGACAGAAATCCGCCACAGCGAATCGGCTAGGCTCAGCCAGCCCAAGGAGGATTGGCCGATGGAAGAACTCGCTACTGCCGCCATGATGCAGAACGTCGACGTTTCCGCCCAGGTGGTCCTGTCGCTGCAGGGCAGCTTCGAGCGCAACATCGTCGAGTACCAGTGCGAAGGGCTGGAGCCCTTCAAGGTGGACTTCATCAACGCCAAGCCGAACTTCATCGCCATTGTTCCCGTCGGCCCGGAGAAGCTGGTCTTCGTCAACGTCATGGCCGCCTCCGGCGCCAAGTACGTCGCCGGCCAGTATGAGTTCTGGACCAAGGGCAGCGAGGCGACGCTCACCGACCTGCAAGCCGATCCGCAGTCGGTAAACTGCACGGAAGCCACCAACACCCCCTGAGGCTGCGATGGAAGCTGGCGTAGCGCATGACGTGTTCGTCCATGTGCGCATCGTCATGGGGACGGTGATCGGCCTCGGCCTGACCCGTCTGCTGATGGGCACCGCCGGGCTGATCCAGCATCCCAAGCGCGCCAGGCTTTCGCTGCTCCACCTGCTCTGGGTGCTCTCGCTCAGCGTCGAGCTCATCCTGTTCTGGTGGTGGGAATACGACCTGTCCCGGCTGCCGAGCTGGAACTTCGGCATCTTCATCTTCCTGATCGGCTATGCGGTGACGCTGTTCGCCCTCGCCGCCCTGCTGTTCCCCGACAACCTCAACGAGTATGACGGCTACGAAGATTTCTTCATCAAGCGCCGGCACTGGTTCTTCGGTATCTTCGGGCTGACGTTTCTCCTCGATCTGGTCGATACGCTGATCAAGGGGGCGCCGTATTTCCAGACGATGGACCTGCTCTATCTGGCGCAGATCCCGTTCGGGCTGGTGCTGTCGGGCATCGCCATCTGGACCCCGAACCGACGCTTTCACCTCGCCTTTGTCATTATCCACCTGATTTACCAGGCGTGGTCGATCGGCTTCTACTTTGAAACCCGCGGCTGACCCGCTAAGCTGACGCTGAAGGTTGGGAAGCCTCGAAGACCTGGTAGTTGATGATGCCGCAAACCTTTCGCGCCGTTGGCTATTTGCCGCCCGGCGCCGCCGGGGTTCCCTTTGATCTCGCCGTCCTGCTGCACGACGAGCGCCGGGTGCGCCGACGCATGCTGACCCTGGTGCACGGCGACAGCGTGCTGGTCGATTTCCCCGAACCCGTGACCCTCGCCGATCGCTCGTCGCTGACGCTCGAGGACGGACGGCTGGTGGAGATCGTCGCCGGCGAAGAACGGCTCTATGAGGTCCGCGGTCGCGACCCTATCCACCTGATGCGGCTCTGCTGGCACCTGGGCAACCGCCACCTGAAGACGCAGATCGAGGCCGACCGCGTGCTGATCCTGCGCGACCACGTCATCGGCGACATGCTGCGCGGCCTCGGCGCGACCGTGACCGATATCTCCGAGCCCTTCCATCCCGAAGAAGGCGCGTACTCGCACAGTCACGCCGAGCCTGCGCACGCCCTCCTCAACCGATGACCGACCCCGCTAACCTGCAGAAACTGGTCACCTGGCTGTCGCCCGCCTTTCCCGTCGGCGCGTTCGCCTGGTCGGCCGGACTTGAGACCGCAATTGCAGATCGTCGCGTAACCAACGCCGAACGCTTGCAGAACTGGATCGAAGGCGCGCTTGCCCATGGCGGGACACGCACCGACGCGATCCTGTTGGCCGAGGCGTGGCGGGTGACAGGAGAGTCTGCGTTTGCGGCCTCCCCCCTCCCAACCTCCCCCCTTGTGGGGGAGGCCACACGCACCGAGCTTCGGGATCTCGCAGACCTCAGCCTCGCCCTCACCGCCAGCCGCGAGCGCTGGATGGAAACCACTGTCACCGGCGACAACTACGTGCTCGCCGCCAAACACTGGCCCAGCGGCATCCTGGTGCTGTTGCCAGAACCCTGCCCCTACCCCATCGCTGTCGGTGCCATCGCCGCCGCTCACGATATCGACCTCGTCGACACCCTGCTCGCCTGGCTCACCGCCACGGTGCACGGCCAGATTTCGGTGGCGGTGCGCCTCGTGCCGCTCGGCCAGTCCGACGGCCTTCGCGTCCTCGCGGCGCTCGAGCCGCGCGTTGCGGCGCTGGCAGCGTCGGCGGCGACGGCCACTCTTGCCGACCTCGGCGCAATCGCCTACGCCGCCGATATCGCGCAGATGCGCCACGAGACGCTGGAACCTAGGATTTTCCGTTCATGAGCATGCTGATTGCCGCCCTGATCTTCGTCGTGCTGCTGGCGGTGGCCATTGCCCACTTGCTGTGGTCGATCGGCAGCCGTTGGCCGATCCGCGATCCGGAACTGCTGGCGCGCACCGTGGTCGGCAAGCCAGGCGTTACCCGCGTGCCCAAGCTCGCCTCCTTCGTCATCTCGCTGCTGGTGCTCGCCGCCGGGGTGCTGGCGCTGTCGCTTGCCGATCACAACGCGGGCGGCTGGTGGCTGACGCTGATCGGCGTGGCGCTGGCCGCCCTGTTCCTCGGCCGCGGCGCCATCGGCTACACCGAACGCTGGCGCGCCACCTTCTCGGCTGAACCGTTCGCAACGCTCGACCGCAAGAACTACTCGCCGATCTCGATCGCGCTGGGTGTCGGCTATCTCCTCCTCGTCATCATGAGGCTCATATGAAATCGCTCAACGGTCCCCTGCGCGTCGGCATTGGCGGTCCTGTCGGTTCCGGCAAGACGACGCTTTGCGAAATGCTGCTCAAGGCGATGCGCGACCGCTACTCGATGGCGGTGGTCACCAACGACATCTACACCAAGGAGGACGCGCTGATCCTCAACCGGGTGCAGGCGATCTCCGAGGATCGCATCGTCGGGGTGGAAACCGGCGGCTGCCCGCACACCGCCATCCGCGAAGACGCCTCGCTGAACCTCGCGGCGATCGCCGACCTGAACCGCAAGTTCCCCGACCTCGACATCATCCTGATCGAATCCGGCGGCGACAATCTCGCGGCAACCTTCTCGCCCGATCTCGCCGACATCACGCTCTACGTCATCTCGGTGGCGCAGGGGGAAAAGATCCCGCGCAAGGGCGGGCCGGCGATTACCCGCTCGGACCTGCTGATCGTCACCCACACCGACATCGCGCCCTATGTGAACGCCAGCCTCGAGGTCATGGAGGCCGATACCCAGCGCGTGCGTGAGGGCCGCCCCTACGTCTTCGCCGACCTGTTGCGACGGGAGAATCTCGACCAGATCATCGGCTTCATCGAGCAGCAGGGCGGCCTCGTCGCGGCACAGGCGGCGGAGTAACCCCTACCCACCGATCGAGATCAGGTGGGTGACGAGGTGACCGCCCTTCAGATGATGCACCAGCAGGCCGGGCGGGTCGCTCGCCGGCATCTTGCGGCCGTCTGCGGCGAGCCCACCCATCGGCGCGATCGCCGGCGCGAGGCTCGCCGGCACCCCAGCAAAGCGGGTGAACATCGGCCGATGGAGGTGCCCGCAGCTGATGCCGAGCACCGTGTCGCTGGCCGCCGCGATCACCGAGGCGAGGCCCTCCTTGTTGCGGCAGTCGATGGTCTCGTAGTGGTCCATGCCGCTGTCGAACGGGTGCTGGTGGAGAAACAGCAGCGCCGGCGCGCCGCCCGAGTTGAGGGCCGCCTCGAGCCAGCCAACCACCGGAGCGGCGTCGCCATGCACAGCGCCGGGGACGATCACGTCGAGCCCGATCAGCCTGATGCCACTCACCTCGATAACCCGATTGAGCGGTCCCTGGGCCGGCCCGCCGAACACTTCGCGCATCGCCTCGCGACTATCGACATTACCCGGCACCACCAGCAGCGGCGCGCCGAGCGCCTCGAGCCGCGCCTTCAATACGGCGTAGTTGGCGACATGCGCGTTGTTGGCAAGGTCGCCGCTCACGGCGACAGCGTCGGGCCGCAGCTCGGCCACCCATTGCAGCACCCGATCAAGCCGCTGCAGCGAGGAGACACCGTCAAGATGGATGTCACTGAGTTGGGCGATCAGCATGGCGAACTCGCTGGTTGGGGCTTTGGCGGAGCTTGACGCGCCGCCGCTGGCAAGACAAGCAAGTGTCCCGGCAAACTGCCACAAACCGTCGACGGAGCGACCTCTTGGTAAGCTCGGCAAAGCCGGATTTCGTTACTCTGCGGTGCGACCTGACAGCGCTTCTCCCCGTCCCGGCATGGCCCGCGCAGGCGCGCCCCGTGGCTTTCGAGGTCGCCGATCTCCGGGCCATACATGCGCTGCTGCAGCGTGCCTACAGCAACGGCTTCGGCCGCGTCGTGCCCGACTGGCTGGATTGGTGGGAAGCTTTGCGCGCCGACAGCGAGTTCGACCCTAGCCTCTGCTTCGTCGCCAAGGCCGAAGGCGAGGTGATCGGTTTCTGCCTCTGCTGGACTTCCAGCTTCGTCAAGGACCTGGTGGTCGCGCCGGAGTGGCAGGGCCGCGGCCTTGGCGCAGCGCTGCTGGCGACGGCGATGGCCGCGCTGTGGGAGCGCGGGGCGACTGTCGTTCAGCTGAAAGTAGTGACGGCCAATGCCGGAGCGCGGCGGCTCTATGAGCGGATGGGATTCGTCGGCTGAACGAACGCCCTAGGAGACCCGTGGTGCCGATTTCGAGCTGATCTTGGTCACCAGCAGCTGGTTGAGCCGCAGCTTGTCGGCATCGACCACTTCGAACAGGTAACCGCCGGCTTCCACCTTGTCGCCCTTGCGCGCAGCGCGGCGGAGATTGTGCACGATGAAGCCGCCGATCGTCTCGTAGGCTCCCTCGTGCGGAAAGCTCTTGATGTTGAGGGCCCGCACCACGTCCACCACCGGGGCGACGCCGTCGACCAGCCAGCTGCCATCGTCGCGGCGCATGATCGCCTCTTCCTCGAACGGGTTGGCGAGCCCCTGCATCAGCGCGCTCATCAGATCCTTGAAGGTGACGACGCCGACCACATGCGCATACTCGCTGACCACCACGGCAAATCCGGTGCCCTTGGCCTGGAACTCGGCCAGCACTTCCCAGACGTTGAGCGTGTCCGGCACCGACAGCACGTCGCGGCGCGCCTTGGCGAAATCCACCGGCGCCTCGCGATCCATCACGGTCGCCAGCACGTCCTCGGCCCGCACGCAGCCGATCACCTCGTCGATGCCGCCATCGCAGATCGGATAATGCGAGAACGGCCGACGGCGGACCTTCTCCTGCTGCACCTCGAGCGGGTCGCTGAGGTCGAGATAGACGATCTCGTCGCGCACCGTCATCACCGAGGTGACGCTGCGCAGCTCGAGCCCGAGCACGTTCTCGATCAGCCGGCGCTCCTTCTTCATCAGCGCGCCGGATTTCTCGCCGCCGGCGAGGATCATGCGGAAATCCTCGGTGGTCACCTCGTCGGCAGGGCCTGACGGAGCCAGATGCAACCGGGCGATGAGCCAGTCCGAGATGCCGCTGAACAGCCAGACCAATGGCCGCAGCACCACCACGGCCGCCTCGGGAAACCACACCAGGGCCAGCGCCACCTGTTCGGGGATCAGCATGCCGATGCGCTTGGGAATCAGGTCGGCGAACAGGATGAACAGCGTCGTGGTCAGGCAGAAGGCGAGGATCGAGCCGACCGGTCCGGCAAAGCTCCCGGCCCCGGCGCCGGCCAGCGCATCGGCGAATGTCGGGCCCACCAGCCCGTCGCCGATCACACCGGCGAGAATCGAGATCGAATTGATGGCGATCTGGAACGCCGTGATGATGTTGCCGGCATCGGCGCGCAACGCGGTGAAGCGGATCGCCCGCGCGTCACCACTCTCGGCCAGCGAACGGATCCGCACCTCACGGGCCGCGGCAAAAGCGATCTCCGACATGGAAATGATGGAACTGGCGCCCACCAGCAGCGCCAGCAGGATGAGCCCGAGCAACGGTGACATGCGGAACCTCGTGCAACATGCTGGAACGAACCATCAATGTCACATCGGCGGGCCGCGGCCAAACCGCGACTTTACTCCTTCGGCGTCTCCTCGGGCGGCGCCTTGTCGGGCACTTCCTGCGGCGGGTTGCCGGGCACGTCGTCCGGCTGCGGTAGGGGCTGCGGCGTCTCCGGTTGCACCGGCACTTCCTGCGGCGGCTGCGGTATCTCGGGCGTCGAGGGCGGAATCTGGCCCTTGAGCAGCACCACGACCGAGCGAGGCGGCAGCGTTGCCGCCCGATCGGCGAGCGGCAGCACGGCCTGGTCGTCCGAAACGAGCCCCACCGTCCAGTAGCCCTCCGGCAGGCGGGCAAGCACCGGATCGATGCGGCGGTTGAACCAGACGATCAGGTCTTCCTCGGTCGTCTGCAGCCGCATCCCGAGCACCGAGGCACCGGCATCGTTCCAGTCGCCCTCGTTCATCTCCCGCCCGTCAGGGTGCAGCCAGGCGACATCCCGCGCGCCGTGCTTGGTCTGTCCCGTCAGGAAATGGTCGTGCGTCAGCGCCGGGTGCAGGCGGCGGAACTCGGCTAACGCCGAGACGAAATCCACCAGCGTGCCGTCGGCGCGTTCCCAGTCGACCCAGGTGATCTCGTTGTCCTGGGCATAGGCATTATTGTTGCCCTGCTGGGTCCGGCCGAACTCGTCGCCCTGCTGGATCAGCGGCAGGCCGCGGCTGAGGAACAGCGTCGCCAGCAAGGCCCGCACGTCGCGCCGGCGGGCGGCATTGATCGTCTCGTCCTCGGTCGGCCCCTCGTGTCCGCAGTTCCAGGAATGATTGTTGTTGTGGCCGTCGCGATTGCCCTCGCCGTTCGCCTCGTTGTGCTTGTCGAGGTAGGAGACGAGATCGGCGAGGGTGAAGCCATCATGCACGGCCAGCATGTTGACCCCGGCGCTCGGCTTCCTGCCGGCGAAATCGAAGATCTCGGCCGAACCGGCAACCTTGCCCGCCAACGCTCCGATCTTGCCCTGGTCGCCCCGCCAGAACGAGCGCACGTCATCGCGATAGGTGTCGTTCCACTCGCGGAATTCCTTGCCGAATTGGCCGAGCTGATAGCCGCCCGGACCCGGGTCCCATGGTTCGGCGACGAGGATCGATCTGCCCAGCACCGGATCGGACTTGATCAGCTGCAGCATCCTGGCGTTCGGGTTGAACCCCGGCTCGCGCCCGAGGATCGGCGCCAGGTCGAAGCGGAACCCGGAAACGCCCATCTCCTCGACCCAGTAGCGAAGGCTCTCGATCACCAGCCGCTGCGTCGCCGGGTGGTCGGCGCGCAGCGTATTGCCGGTGCCGGCATCGTTGACCAGGTGCTGCTTGCCGTCGACTTCGACGAACCGGTAATAGGTCCTGGCGTCGAGCCCCATCAGGCTCAGCATCGGCCCGTTGGCGTCGCCTTCGCCGGTGTGGTTGTAGACCACGTCGAGGATCACCGAGATACCGGCCTTGCGGTACACATCGGTCATGTTGCGCAGTTCCTGCGGGCCCCGCGGCGCCAGCCGCGGATCGACCGCGAAATAGCTGACCGGGTTATAGCCCCAGGCATTGGTGAGCCCCATCGCCGGCAGGTGCCCGTCGTCGATGAAGGCGGCGATCGGCATCAGTTCGACCGTGTCGACACCCAGGTAGCGCAGGTGATCCACCACCCGCTTGGTGGTGAGGCCGGCCAGCGTGCCGCGCAGCGGCCCCTGCACCGAGGGGTGGCGCATGGTGTAGCCGCGCACATTGAGCTCGTAGAACAGCCCCGGCGCCTTGCGACGCGGCGCCGCCGGCTTGTTGATCGCTCCGAGGACTATGGCCTTGGGGATCAGCGGTGCGGTGTCGACCGCCTCGTCGCGGTGCAGCCGCAGCCGCGGCGAGCGCACATAGGGCCGGTCGAGGCGCTTGGCATAGGGGTCGACCAGCAGCTTGTTGGGATCGAAGAAATAGCCCTGGTCGGGATCGTAGCGGCCATCCGCGCGGAAGCCATACTTCGCCCCTGCCCCGATGCCGGCGATCAGCCCATGCCAGATATGCTCGTCATGCCCGTCGAGTTCATAGCGGCCGATCTCGTTGTCGAGCTCGTCATAGAGCGACACCCACATTGCCGTCGCCGTCTCCGAATAGACGGCGAAGTTCACACCCTCGGCGGTGATCGTCGAGCCGAGCTTCTCCGGGCTGCCTGCGCCCAGCACCAGCACTGGTTTCACGTCAACCGGGCCTTCAAGTGATAACGCTTGGCGCGTCACGGCCGGTGCGCGCTTTGATGCCCGCAACGCTGTCGGCGATGGAAATGAGGGGAGCGAGAGCGGCCTGGGTATCGAGATCGTGCTGTCCATGCGGGGGCTCATACCTTTCAAGGTACAAGCGCAACGTGGCGCCGACCGTCCCGGTTCCACTGAGCCTGACGACGATCCGGCTGCCGTCGGCGAAGCCGATCCGCACCCCCTGCTTGCCGCTGGTCGAGCCGTCCACCGGGTCGTGGTAGGTGAAGTCGTCGGCATAGGCCACCGGCCGCCCTTCCAGCGACTGCCCGACGAGGCTCGGCAGCCTGGCGCGCAAATCATCCATCAGCGCATTGGCCGGCGCCGCGTCCACCTCTTCGTAGTCGTGCCGGGTGTAATAGTTGCGGCCATAGGTGGCCCAGTGGTCGCCCACGATCATGTCGACGCTCTGCTGGCGCGCCGCC
>Ga0209922_101034_pt1 | contig 28825 bp, 22 predicted proteins | sample ThiBiot_500_biof_FD_183946 | JGI IMG/M metagenome (GOLD analysis project Ga0209922, IMG submission 183946) | Wastewater bioreactor microbial communities from Cape Town, South Africa - Thiocy_expt_500_biof (SPAdes) | ecosystem: Engineered > Bioreactor > Thiocyanate-remediating > Anaerobic-Aerobic ... | reverse complement strand
ATAGCGGGTCAGAATTACACGATTTCGTTTTATTATAGACGAGTAGGATCATCATCTGGATCATCAGTATATTTATATGGTACCGTATTCTAATGATTTATGTTTTTTTTGTCTGTGTGATTTCATTTACTGAATATTATTGAATTTCAACGAATTCAATTGTATTTTTTTTCTATATTATTAATATTGCTTAGTGCTTTAGAAGTGTGAATAAAAAAATATAAAAAATGTTTGAAAATAATTTCAGAATTACATGGCCGGATATGTTGTAGGAATATATAAATACAAAAATAATGTGAGTTCCCATGAAACCATTGAAAATTCGCCTATCCAAAGAAGAGACGCAATTTATTTATGAAATCTGTATTATCGAGTACATGAATGGAAAATATAAGTCAAAAGAATCTTGTCTGAATCTGGTTCGTGTGTATTTTAACAAAACAAAATTAAACTAACTATATAAATATAAAAATAATGCGCATTTGTTTGATTAAATGGAAATCTTTCAAAGTATATTAGTATGATCAAGAGAAAATAATTATAAAATTCCATCATACTCTACAAAACAAATAAACGGAAAGCTATGCCTTTTCACATAATGATTTTCATTGGAATTTCGAAAGTAGAATACAAAATGAGTATCAATGTGCATTTCTGGAGAATTACGTCAACGATAAAGTAGAGTGAAATCAATACAGTGTCTTCCAAAGGTCGACTGGGGTGTTCATATTGTCTTAACTAAATTTTATATTTTAATTGTTAAAATCATTTATTAAGATGAAAATATAAAACAATAATCTTTTCAGGTTATGGCTGCAGTAGTGACGATGCTACTAATATATCATGGATACAAAAAGTATGATTGATGATGGTTCAATTGGAAATCCATTCGGTTGGTCCATTTGGTGTTCAGCTAGTTGTGCAGGTGGTACTGGAGGAAATATATGTTATAAGGGTCTAACACAAAGTTTTTCTACTATTATAAATCAAAGATGTACAATTGCGTTTTGGTATTAACGAATACGAACAGCATCTCGTACATGAGACCCTTCGGCAACGCTATACGCTGCCATAATTTAATGTATAAGAATTTCCTTCAGATGCATTATATTTTCTCTTGTTGCTTGATGATGACAATTTGCTTATTCACCAACGAAATACATATTTCTCTCTGTAAATATATATTTTTTTCTGTCCAACCAAAACAATCAGGTAAACAAATCAATATTTTAATCGAATTCGAAAAGGTTGGAAGAAAATCAAATTAATTGCAAATATGAAAACACGAAAAAGGAAACCTTTCTATATTTTATTCTTTTTCTACAATGTCGTCTTTATAAATATAATGAGGGCAAAATATTGAAGTATAAAACTACGCCTCACAGCATAATTGCTTCCATTCGAAAAAAACATACCCTCCCTATTTCACTTGACATAATAAACTTACTTTGAAAATGAATATCAGCGTTCATTCATGCAAAGTTACATCAATACCTGAAAAGATTCATCCAAAACGTAAAAAACAACAACATTCAACGACAAAACAAAATGAAATCAATACAGTATCATCTGAAACCCATCTGGTTTGTGCATTTTATCAATAGAATATCTATCATTTGCATTAATCTTCATATCATTCAATTATAGGCCACAAATACAAACCGTTCTATTAACAATTTCATACCGGTAAAATAACCATAGATTTTATTTTAAAGATCATATATTTTTTTCCAAACTCGTAGGCATCTATCAATCAGAAAACGATACGGAAAAATTCGATCGTACCTGCTTCAGACACGGATCCATCATTGGAGAATACAAATGATAGTTTTTCACAAACCAACTCAAAACATGTATCATTGTTAAGCGAAATACGACCATCTCTGAACAGTATTATTGAACAACCACCCAGTGATGTCGAAGAAACAACGATCGAGAATGCTGAGCAACAACGAACAAACACTAGTAAACAAAGTGTCAAGGACGTTATTAAAGTGAGCACTAAACACCGGTATGTTTTGTATTTCTCATAAAAGTATAATAAGTTACTGTTTATCTTTTATATGCGTGTAAAGAAAACGGTCTATTCGTCGTCTATGCGCTCTGCTTTGTGGAGCTACTATCACTGCACTCGTGTTAGCTATTATTGCTGCTGTTGCTATTTTGGCAAAGTGTTAGTTTCATATTTTCATGCTCTACTGTTTTTTTCTAATAGATATTTTTGTCTTCAATAGCAAACATTGGTACTACAATGTCATCGACAACAGGCATCAGTGAGTCCTTTTCAGAATATTGATTAAAAAAAATTGTAGTCTATTTATGATTAGCTACGACAGCAACTACAGCAACAACAACTACGGCAACAACATCAACTACAACAACTTCATCGACCACATCAAGTACAACAACAACATCAACTACGACAACCACTAGCTCAACGACAACTACATCATCGACTACAACTACTTCAACGTCGACGACGACATCAACAACAGCTACTACATCAACAACAACTACAACGGAAACAACTACAACAGAAACAACGACTACAACATCCGATACGACGACAACGGAAACAACGACGACTACAACCGAAACAACTACAACAGAAACAACGACTACAACGTCCGATACGACGACAACCACAACTACAACGGACACAACAACTACGACAACAACAACAACTACAACGTCTACAAGTACAACGGAAACAACGACGACTACAACCGAAACAACTACAACAGAAACAACTACAACAGAAACAACGACTACAACGTCCGATACGACGACAACGGAAACAACGACGACTACAACGGAAACAACTACAACGGAAACAACGACGACAACAACAGACACAACTACAACAGAAACAACGACTACAACATCCGATACGACGACAACTTCCACTGCCACTACAACATCAACAACGACGACTAGAACAACATCGACAACGACTACAAGTGAGTTCATTGTAAATGGATGCACTGTATAAGTTAGTATTTCTATTTTAGCTTATAGCTGTGGTACTAGTGGACGACCTACACAAGTGTTTTCGGGTAGTAGTAATACAGCCTGGACTCAAATGACATCGAGTTTTACTGCAACGAGAAGTGTATTAAGTGTCATTTTCGGTTTTGATGCAGCTATGAATATTTATTTTTTGGTGGACGATGTTTCAATTGTTAGAATAGCCAACCCATCAGTTGAATTACTCGATAATCCGGGCTTTGACAACTCCACATCAAATCCAACAGGATGGGGTGCTTGGTGTTCCAGTACGTGTGGTAGTAGTTCTGGAGGTGTTGTAGTTAATAGTGGTTGTCGAACAGGTTATTGCTACAAAGGACAATGTCGTGGTGGTGATAATATAGACTATGTTGTTCAAACTTTTCCAGCTATTATTAATCAAACATATACTTGGACATACTGGTATCGACTCATAGAGGCTAGTAGTACAAGTAGTAGTGCGATGTTATATGCTGCTATAATTTAATGTACAAGAAATTGCCTATGTAATCAAAACTATGTTCTGCACTGATATTTGTAAACAGAAATATGTACTGCGTGTAATCTTTTTGAGATACAACTAACTATACATAATTTTGTATTTACTTAAAAATCTATATGATACTTCGCAAAAAAGAAAACTATTGATTATAACAAAATAAATACAATTGAAAAGGAATTAAGTTTTAGTCATTTTTTGACTTCATCTTCAAATGATTCATAATCAACATTGTTGATTTCTTGTTCTTCGATATTCAAGCTGCAATTGGGTCATTTTCGTTTTCAACTGTCTTATTTTTCCATTTAATTATTTGTGAACGAATAAAGCATTCTATGAAGAAATAGCATTTTATTTAATTTTTCAGGATCTTATGCATAATGTTTTTGACCTTACGATCTCCTTCTATAAAGCTAGTTTCCACTATATTAATATTGTTTATTCACTCTTATTCGGTCATTTTTCTGATTCTACCCTTGAAGCACATTTTCAATAAAATTTCTATCTTCTTTTTCCTCGACTACTTTGATGTAGGTTTTTATTGACAAAGTTTAAAGTACTAGTCATACGCTTCCACGTTTGCTTTTTGATGACGAAAAATAGTTGCGTCATGAAATACAAGTGAATGTTACCTCATAAAATATGTATCTACAACTGTTGATAAAATATTTAGAGAAGGTCGAGTTTAAACGAGATCGGGGCGAAAAAACCCGGTCCCGCTGGACTCTTGACTATACAAATTGTAGAATAGTACATCAAGAAACCATTGGAATATAATAAGAGACAACAATGATTATACTCTCTCGTCGTACTTGATCATGAAAATTCGCTTATTTACCTACGAAAAATCAATATTTTAATTCAATTCCAGAAGGTGGATTTATTTGTTTTCCTATCAATGTCGATGGTAGAAAATCAGGTTAATTGAAAATATGAAGAAATCAAAACAAAAGAGAAACCTTTTCTCTCTGATTTCCTTTCTATAATGCCTATTTTTACGCATATAATCAAGAGAAAATATTCAAATATAAAGCTATACCTGCTTCCATAATTACTTTCATTCGAAAGTATATAGAATATCCAATTCACTTGACATAATAAACTTACTTTGAAAATGAATATCAATGTTCATGGATGGAAAGTTGCATCAATACCTAAAAAGATTCATCGAAAAGGTAAAAAGCAACATCATTCAACGGCAAAACAAAGTGAACTCAATATAGTATCTTCTGAAAGCCACCTGGTTTGTTCATTTTATCAATAGAATCTATCATTTGCATCATTCTTCCTATCATTCAATTAGGCCACAAATACAAACAGTTCTATTAAGAATTTCGTATCGGTAAATACTCATAGATTTTGTCTTAAAGATAATATTTTTCTCCGAACTTTTGTAGGCATCTATTAGCCAAATAACAATACAGAAAAATTCAATTTTACCCGCATCAGAAACGGATCCATCATTGCTGAGCAAAGTACAACCATCACTGGATAGCATTGTTGAGAAACCGCCGGGTGATGTTGAGCAACCGCCCAGTGATGTCGAAGAAATAACAATGGACAATGATGAACAACAACCAACAAACACCAATAAACAAACTGTCAAGCAAGCTAGTAAACAGAATAACACACATCGGTATGTTTTGTTCTTGTCATGAAAGTATCAGAAATTAATATCTATAAAGGAAACGATCGATTCGTCGTCTATGTTATCTGATCTCTGCTGCTACTATCGCTGCACTTGTGTTGGCCGCCATTGCTGCCGCTGCTGTGTTGACAACAAAGTGTTAGTATCATATTTTCATACGTACTGTTTTCTCTTATGAATATTCTTCTGTTGAATAGTAAACACTGGTACTACAACGACATCGACAACACGAACGAGTGAGCTTTTTTCACAAAATCGATTAAAGAAATGAGAATCTGTTTATCATTAGCTACGACAGCAACTACCGCAACAACAACGACTACGACAACTTCAACGACAACAACTGCAACAACATCAACTACGACAACCAGTTCAACCACTACAACAACAACTTCAACGACCACATCAACTACAACAACAACATCAACGACGACAACAACTTCTACTACAACTACGACGTCTACAAGTTCGACAACAACGACATCGACGACAACAACAAGTTCTACGACAACTACGTCATCGAGTACAACTACTTCAACGTCCACCACAACATCAACCACCACTACTACTTCAACAACAACGTCGAGTACTACTACAACATCGAGTACGACGTCATCAACGACTACTACAACAACAACTTCAACAACCACATCAAGTACAACAACTACATCGACAACGACAACAACATCATCTACAACAACTTCAACAACAACAACTACAACAACAACATCAACAACGACGACATCCACAACTACTACAACAGACACAACAACGACAACAACGTCGACTACTACGACAACATCGAGTACAACATCATCAACAACAACTACTACAACCTCTACAACTACTACAACGTCGACTACGACGACATCGACAACAACAACCACAACAGACACAACAACTACAACAACGTCGACAACCACCACAACATCGAGTACAACGTCAACAACTACTACTACATCCACCACTTCGACAACAACATCATCTACAACAACTTCAACGACAACAGACACTACAACTACAACAACCTCGACTACCACGACAACATCGAGTACAACGACTACTACATCAACAACTACAACAATAACTACATCAACGACAACAACAACATCAACAACAACTACAACGTCCACAAGTAGTACGACGTCCACGACGACGTCAACATCAACAACTACAACCACAACTACAACAGATACAACAACTACGACAACATCGACTACTACTACAACGTCCACAACGACGACAACGTCAACAACTACATCAACAACTACAACGGAAACAACGACTACAACAACAACAACAACTACAACGTCAACCACTACAACGGAATCAACGACGACAACAACGTCAACTACTACCACAACAACTACGACGGAAACAACGACTACCACAACAACAACGAGTACAACAGAAACAACAAGTACAACATCAACAACTACGACAACGTCCACAACTACTACAACGTCCACTACGACGACAACTACAACAACATCGACGACCACCACAACATCTACTACGACGACGACATCAACAGTGACTACGACATGTATGTCCGATTAAAATTAGTTGTATGTTTTATTTTGTCCTTCATTTTTTAGCAATAATCAAAACGACAACGACTACAAGTGAGTTCATTGTACATCAACACATTATATATATATTGTGGAACAATGTCATATTGCGTGTAAAAGAATAGTTTAACATATGAGATCCTTTTATGTCTCCAATGAGTAGAAAATTCTATTGCTCTATATTTTTACAACAAAGATTGTTTCGGTGACGCTTAGTTGACGAGAAAAGATTATTTTTCGACAAACACACTGCTTGGTCTCGTAAATTTCTTCATATGAAGAATAGACATAGTTAACAGTAATTATTTGAGAGTGAGGATGACAAAAAACTATTACTAATCAAAAGATTCATTATAGGGTATAATTCATTTGATACATTCACTGAAGATGAGCTCAGAAGCTGACTTTCTAGAAGCAATAGAATCTCAAACAGAAGAATGTATCATCCATTTCGTCTCTATTTTTAATTTCATTGTTTCTTTCTCTCTATGCTAATTGTTTCATGATTCTCTCTTTCGATTATGATGAGTGTTGACTATACTCCATGTTTTATTCTGCTCTTCATTTCCTTGAGGGTGTTTGAACACTAGTTTTGTGAACTATTTGCTATCTGTTTAACCAGAAGATTTTCCAAAGATTAAATTAATACAACAGTGACAAAATATCTTCTTCATGGAGAATTTCGTTTCTTAACAACACATGCTCACGATATTCAGCTTAGCTAAGAGGCAAGACGAGTGCATTTATTAATCAAGTCCGTCTTGAGAAGCACTCAAAAGCTTAAAAAAGACTGCTGCCTAGAATAACATGTAAGACGTATATATTATTGTTATTTGTATTTTAGCTTATAGCTGTAGCAGTGGAGGACTTACACAAGTGTCTTCGACTACTAGTAATACAACCTGGACTCAAGCTATGTCAAATTTCACAGCAACGAGAAGTGTGTTAAGTGTCATTTTTGGTTTTGATTCGGCTTCGAATATTTATTTATTGCTCGACGATGTTTCAATTGTTAGCATAGCTAACCCATCAATTCAAGTACTCAATAATACGGGTTTTGACGATTCTCTATCAAATCCAACAGGATGGGATGCTTGGTGTTCGAGCACTTGCAATACCGGTACTGCAGGTGCTGTTACTAATGTTGGTTGTCGAACAGGTTATTGCTATAAAGGAGCATGTCGTAGTGGTTTAGATTATGTTGTTCAAACTTTTCCAGCTATTATTAATCAAACATATACTTGGAGATACTGGTATCGACGTATAGTGTCTGGTAGTGTAAGTAATAGTGCGACACTATATGCTGCTATAATTTAATGTACAAGAAATTGCCGATGGAATCAGAACTATGTTTTGCACTGATATTTATAAACAGAAATATATATTGCGCGTAATCTCCTTAAGATAGAAATAACTACACAAATAGAAGAATAGTGCAGTAGGAAACCAATGAAATATGACAAGAGACAACAATGTATTATATTCTCTCGCTGTACTTGTTCATGAGAATTCACTTATTTACCTACGAAAAATCAATACTTCAGTGCAATTCGAGAATGTGGATTTTTTTTGTTTTCGGATCTATGTCGATAGAAGAAAATCAAATTAATTGAAAATCCAAAAAAAACAGAAAAGAGAAACCATTTTCAATCTGATTTCGTTTCTTATTCATATAATCATGAGAGAATATTCAAATATAAAGCTATACGCCTTCCATAATTACTTTCATTCGAAAGTGTATAGCATACCCACTTCACTTGCCATAATAATCTTACTGAGAAAATGAATATCAACGTTCATGGATGGAAAGTTGCATCAATACCTAAAAAGATTCATCGAAAAGGTAAAAAGCAACATCATTCAACGGCAAAACAAAGTGAACTCAATATAGTATCTTCTGAAAGCCACCTGGTTTGTTCATTTTATCAATAGAATCTATCATTTGCATCATTCTTCCTATCATTCAATTAGGCCACAAATACAAACAGTTCTATTAAGAATTTCGTATCGGTAAATACTCATAGATTTTGTCTTAAAGATAATATTTTTCTCCGAACTTTTGTAGGCATCTATTAGCCAAATAACAATACAGAAAAATTCAATTTTACCCGCATCAGAAACGGATCCATCATTGCTGAGCAAAGTACAACCATCACTGGATAGCATTGTTGAGAAACCGCCGGGTGATGTTGAGCAACCGCCCAGTGATGTCGAAGAAATAACAATGGACAATGATGAACAACAACCAACAAACACCAATAAACAAACTGTCAAGCAAGCTAGTAAACAGAATAACACACATCGGTATGTTTTGTTCTTGTCATGAAAGTATCAGAAATTAATATCTATAAAGGAAACGATCGATTCGTCGTCTATGTTATCTGATCTCTGCTGCTACTATCGCTGCACTTGTGTTGGCCGCCATTGCTGCCGCTGCTGTGTTGACAACAAAGTGTTAGTATCATATTTTCATACGTACTGTTTTCTCTTATGAATATTCTTCTGTTGAATAGTAAACACTGGTACTACAACGACATCGACAACACGAACGAGTGAGCTTTTTTCACAAAATCGATTAAAGAAATGAGAATCTGTTTATCATTAGCTACGACAGCAACTACCGCAACAACAACGACTACGACAACTTCAACGACAACAACTGCAACAACATCAACTACGACAACCAGTTCAACCACTACAACAACAACTTCAACGACCACATCAACTACAACAACAACATCAACGACGACAACAACTTCTACTACAACTACGACGTCTACAAGTTCGACAACAACGACATCGACGACAACAACAAGTTCTACGACAACTACGTCATCGAGTACAACTACTTCAACGTCCACCACAACATCAACCACCACTACTACTTCAACAACAACGTCGAGTACTACTACAACATCGAGTACGACGTCATCAACGACTACTACAACAACAACTTCAACAACCACATCAAGTACAACAACTACATCGACAACGACAACAACATCATCTACAACAACTTCAACAACAACAACTACAACAACAACATCAACAACGACGACATCCACAACTACTACAACAGACACAACAACGACAACAACGTCGACTACTACGACAACATCGAGTACAACATCATCAACAACAACTACTACAACTTCTACAACTACTACAACATCGACTACGACGACATCGACGACAACAACAACGACAACTACATCCACCACGTCGACAACAACATCATCTACAACAACTTCGACGACAACAACGACAACAACAACATCAACAACCACGACGTCCACAACTACGACAACAGATACTACAACTACTACAACATCGACTACGACGACATCGACGACAACAACAACGACGACTACATCCACCACTTCGACAACAACATCATCTACAACAACTTCAACGACAACAACGACAACAACAACATCAACAACCACGACGTCCACAACTACGACAACAGATACTACAACTACTACAACATCGACTACCACGACAACATCGAGCACAACAACTACTACGTCAACAACGACAACAACATCAACGACAACTACAACTTCCACAACTAGTACGACGTCCACGACGACGTCAACATCAACAACTACAACCACAACTACAACAGATACAACAACTACGACAACATTGACTACTACTACAACATCCACAACGACTACAACGTCAACAACTACGACAACATCGACTACTACTACAACATCCACAACGTCGACAACAACTACAACGTCAACAACTACAACGGAATCAACGACTACAACAACGTCAACTACTACCACAACAACTACAACATCCACTACGACGACGACAACATCATCTACGACAACAACGTCAACAAGAACTACTACGTCTATAACTACTAGAACAACAACAACGACAACAGCAACAGTGACTACGACATGTATGTCCGATTAAAATTGGTTCTATGTTTTATTTTGTCTTTCATTTTTTTAGCAATAACAAGAACGACAACGACTACAAGTGAGTTCATTGTAAATGGATGCACTGTATAAGTTAGTATTTGTATTTTAGCTTATAGCTGTGGTACTAGTGGACGACCTACACAAGTGGCTTCGGATAGTAATAATATAACGTGGACACAAGTGACAGCGAGTTTTACTGCAACGAGAAGTGTGTTAAGTGTCATTTTTGGTTTTGATTCATCGTCGGAAGTTTATGTATTGATCGATGATGTTTCAATTGTTAGAACAGCCAACCCATCAGTTGAATTACTCGATAATCCGGGCTTTGACAACTCCATATCAAATCCAACAGGATGGGATGCTTGGTGTTCTAATACGTGTGGTAGTAGTTCTGGAGGTGTTGTAACTAATATTGGTTGTCGAACAGGTTATTGCTACAAAGGACAATGTCGTGGTGGTAATAATGTAGACTATGTTGTTCAAACGTTTCCAGCTATTAGTGGGCAATCATATACTTGGGAATATTGGCATCGACGGATGCGGACAACTTCTGGTTCAAGTGGTAGTGCGACACTATATGCTGCTATAATTTAATGAACGATATTTTTCTTTTTTTTTGTTTTGTGATTTCGTAAAATTTTATGAAAATTAAAAAAAAATCTCCTGAACCGTATTCTATTAATGTAGAAAGAATTCAGTTAAGTGGTAAGAAGAGAAACCGTAAAATAACTTCTACTTCATTATTTCGTTTTCTTTGTTGTTCTGCACGATTTCATGTGAAATTTAATATATTATATGCAAATTTTTTTTTGAATGTTTTTTCATTATTTGTAAAATAATATATGAGTATCGTCAATAGATTCTGATTAAATAATTAAATGATTGAATTGTTTAACAGAGGAATATTATTATGATCGGTAATTGAAAGTTAAAGCCATAAAATGTCTACATACTAGTCATCGATAGAATACTTATAGCGAGTGCAATTCTTTTTTTTTCATTTTCGTTTTTATTTTTAGTTTCAAATCATTTCAAATAAATAATAACACATATTATACTACATATGCAACCATCAAATATTCCGGCCGGCCCTTATCAAGCTCATGTAACACGTTTGAGTGTTCATACGGCACATTGTAGTGAAAATACGGAACAGCGAGGAGCAATAACGCCGATAAATTATTCAAATCGTATTCATAGTGGAATTTCATCGTTTGAATTAGGAGATGCATGGAAAAATACGAACAGTGATCTTGGCATACCATCGAATCTATCGAAAAAGTAATTATTTTTCATTTGTAATTTCGTTTTTTTCTTGAAATTCAATTAGACCATTTCTATCGCGTCGTTTGTGTTTAATTCTATTGATAATCGGTATTTCATCTGCGATCATGGTTTCTATAGCGGGCATTGTACTGGCTGTAACATTACGTATGCTATTCTTTCAACAGATATTTGTTTATCATTATATTGTAGCTAAATCAGCATCGTCAACTTCAAAAATAACAACGGAAACAACAAGTAATTAGAATATCTGTAAAATCTTTTTTTTTCGGCATTTTTGTTTTATAGCTTCATCAACAACAAGCACATCAGTAACCACACAGACAACAGCTAGTACAACGACCACTTCAACATCCACTACTCAGACAACGAGTACGACGACTACAACTGTAACGAGTAGTACAACTACAAGTACAACTAGTACGACTTCATCGACTACTACCAGTAGTAGCACAACAACAACCAGTTCAACGACAACAAGTACAACATCGACCACTAGTACCACAACGACTACTACCACAACTACAACGACATCAACGACAACAACGACGACGACGACAACAACAACGACGACGACGACAACGAGTACTACAACGACAACTAGTAGTACAACAACTACTACGAGTACATCAACAACAACTACAACAGATACAACCACAACCACAACTACATCGACAACAGCTACAAGTAAGGTGTTTTTCTGTATATTAATGTTAAAATTTATCTTTCTACTTATAAGCTACCGTTTGTACGCGATATGGTCGTGGCAATTTAGGTCTATTAACTGGCTATACTTCATCTGCATGGACTACCTATAGTTATTCGTATACAGCAACAAAACAAGAGCATATTCTTATTTTTGGATTCACAGCAGCTGTGAATCGCTCTTGGCTTATGGATAATGTATCCGTTGTTGAAAATTCTTTGCCATACGTGGAATTACTCGAAAATGAAAGTTTCGAAGATTCAACCGTATCTCTATTCGGTTGGCAACAATGGTGTTCTTCGTATTGTCACTACGGTACCAAGGGTAAAATTATATCCGGTGCCGATTGTTATTTAGGTAGTGGAAATTGTTTTCAAAATAGTTGTCTCGGTCCATATGTTGAATTTATTGGACAATTTTTTTGGACGAATCCAGGTTCGAATTATACGATTACATTTGAATTAGCATTGACAGGTTCGGGCGGTGTCCGATCTACAATGTTTTATGCAGACATATTTTAATTTTTTTTTTGTACTCTTTCTGTGTTGAATTTAATCGATAAGAGAAAATAAACAATAAGAAATCAAATAGAGCAATGTATCCGTACGAGAACTTTGTTCTTTTGAATACTTATACTGTACAAAGAGGTATTATCCGTTGAAAATAGAAATAAAAATGCAAATATATATTTCCAATCATCCACTGACCACATTGATTTCTTTCGAAATGATGGGGTTGTTTATTTCATTTTAGATTTTTTTTTGATTGAATTTTAGAGACTTGATGAAACCTTAATTATGCAATTTTTCTCTCTTTTTTTCATCAGAGAATAATAATAAATAATAGAAAAAAAAACAAGTACTTTCTATATTCATTCGTTATTCCACATAATAACTGACAGTTGTTGATTTTCAAATGAAACCGAAATCATTCCCAAGAACTAGTCGTCAAATTCGTGTTGTCCGTGTTAGTAGACCTTCGATTGTCCGAGCAATCGAACGTGAACATTCTACAATACCTTCGGTTTGTTTTCTTTCACACACACATACAGAATATAAATTCTCGTTCTTTTGCTGTTGTTTGTGATAGGCAGTCGATAGTTGGTTAAGTAGTATGCCAAGTGCTCGAGCACCAATAATAAAACCAACACAAGTCAAAAAAAATCATCCTCCAAGAATTTCCGAAAATTCATTTGTCAAAGAAGATAAATCTCGTCGAGTACGTAAATCATGTATGATTATTTGTGCAGTTGTTTTAACAATTCTTCTGATTGGATCGATTGTTGGCGTTATTTTAGCTGTTCAATTACGTTAGTTCTCATTGATTTAATCTGTGCTATGCATATTTGTGTTAAATATCTTTTAAAGATTCATTTATTTATTTTTTTCTTTCTCATATCAATGAATAAATATATATCGTATCCGATAGTGCAATCTATCAATAATTATAAAAACAAACTTTCGTTTCTTTGTTTACGCAATGTTACCGATGCATAAAATTGCATATGAAACCGGAAGAGGTGAAAAAAAAATCATATGAATGACTTGTATTCTAATAATATGATGTTTATAAACTTTTAGCGAAAGGAAACTACTCAAAGGCAATTAGTTCTTTTTTTCAGGAAGAAAAAAAAGAAAATAAAAGAAAAACACTAGACATGCATTTCTTTACCCTCATTTCTCTTATTTATTAGCAGCAGATGTTCGTACTTTAGTTATTTCAATGAAACAAAATCAAATTTATTTTCAAGCTCAATCGTCGTTTGCCGTGTCAGCTATTATGATCACATCGAAGATTATTATTCTTCTCGGTTTAACGATTATCTTTTTTTCTCAACAACCAACAATAAAATCCGTTGGAACGAATAGTACTTTGAAAACTCGTTGTTCAGCTCATATATGTCTATCAAATCGTCATAATTTCGCTTGGGTTATCGATTTCGCTTGTTGTCTTGCTACAATCAATCTCGTTCTTGAATTGACAAATCTAGTTCTTGATATATCTTCACATGTCACTGCATCAAAATTGAAAATTATACTTGGTAAGATAATTAACCCGTGTTTTTGTTACCTTGAACTATCGTTATAGAATATATAACATATTTGACTACATTTATTTTAACTATTTGCTTGATTGGTTTTGCCACATCTCTCGTTATTAATTCTCATCAATCATCCATTGGCTATGGATTCGGTTGGTTCATTGTTTCATTTACTTTTTGCGTTATCGATTTGGGATGTTCACTTCGAAGACTTGTAAATGAATACAGTTTTTCTTTTCAATGGCTAATTTTCGTTTCATTTTCAGGTAGTAAATTGGCCTGAAACAATCTATTTAACTGATCAGAATTCTTCATTATGTAATCAATCGATAGAATTGAATCATCTAATAAAACATTCGCCATCGAATTTACAACTTGGCAATGCATCCGACCAGAATTTTTTGCATATGTATTCTATGAATGAATAAATCTGATTAAAATAAGAAAAACTCGAGTCACGTATTTCTCAAGAGAATATACATACATACATATATATATATATATATATACACGTATGATTTGCTTTGTGCGCATTAGTTCGTTTGACTACATTGGAAACAAACGATGATTTATGCGATTTTGTTCTTGTTTTGCATTCGGCTATCGAGTGCAACTTTATTTTCTCTATTTAGTTCATCAGGTAGAATCTTAATTGTATAGAAATGAGTACGAAAATTTACTTTTAAGAATCGATGAATGATTGGATTACTGAACAAGTTCAAGTTGTTCCACTTGATGATGGACAAATAAGATCATATATGATCTTTCGACAGAATTCATCGACAGATCAATCAAATTCATTTATTCTTGATTTAAATCTAAATAAAAACTTCTATTCACCTATTCCAATTGAATACAATCAACAAGAATTCTATTCAAATCGATCTGGATGTTTGTTTTACACGGGATCTGTTCGACATTGGGGAGAATTGAATTCTCTAGTTGCTGTCTCAGTCTGCAATGGTTTAGTAAGAAGAAATTTCTTTCTTTTTCATCTCATAATAAAATATTCGTGTTTAATCAACAATCGTTTGTCTAGACTGGATTAATTCATCATACTCAATATGGTATCGATTATTTTCTCGAACCATTATTAAACATATCCGATCGATCATATATTTTGACATATCGAAAACGATATTCTTCGAAACAAGACAATCTCTGGTCATGTCAAGTCGAATCCATCAAAAATCGAACGAAAAAATCGAATCGAACACGTCGATCAGTGATTCGAGAACGTTTCGTTGAAACATTACTCGTTGCTGATGCGACTGTAACCGAATATTTTTCTCATCAACATATAACTGAACTTTATTTGTTAACAATGATGAATATTGTTCATAGTATCTATAAACATGTTACCATTGGCTATCCAATCGAAATTGTCTTAACAAGAATTATTTTACTGAATAATCAAGTAGAATGAAAGAAGAATTGAAAACTGTGACGTGTTTTTAAAAAAAAATATTTAGTCGGATTTTCAAATGGCATCGAAATCTCATGAAACATTGAATCGTTTTTGTGAATGGCAAGAACAATTGAAAAAAAATCGAAGTCTTCATCATGATGTCGGCGTATTTCTGACGAGAAAATCATTATGTCAACAAAATACTAGCTGTTCAACAATTGGTCTTGCACATATGTCAGGAATGTGTGTTGCCAATCGAAGTTGTAATATCAATCAAGATATTGGACTTTTCTCGGCATTTACTGTTGCACATGAAATTGGTCATAAGTAATTATAAAAACGAGAATTGATTCGCCATTTGATTGAATTTAGTTTGGGTATGAGTCATGATGGTAACGAGGACATTGTAGTAATGGTGATACTATTATGATACCAAGTTATGCTAAAGTACCCGTGAATATGTGGTCGGATTGTAGTCGAGATAGTTTAACAGATTACTTCGAGTAAATAATATTTTTCACAAAGAATGTTCGTTGAGTATTTCGAATTTCTTCTTCTTTTTGTTTTGTTCTAGTCAAGGTTGGGGACAATGTTTGAATAACAAACCACGTACGAGTCAACAATTCGATGATATTTTACCCGGAATTATATTTGATCTCGATGAACAATGCCGATTAGCAATGGGTGGTCATTCAAGATTTTGTTTTCTTGGCGATGAACCACCAATGGTAAAACAAAAAGCGAGCGACGTGAAATCCTGTATAATTGATTTCTTTTTTTACAGGATATTTGCAAGAAAATGATGTGTACAAAGATGCATGGCAAACATTCGATGTGTTTACCATCAATGGCCGGTCAACCAGTTGACGGAACTATTTGTGGCCCGAATAAAGTAAAAATTTATTTTGAAAAAAAAACAAAAAAAAAGAATATTTGTTCCAGTGGTGTGTCTATGGTCGATGTACTTCAATGAATTATCGAGCTGAAATACTTCCGATAAATGGCGGTTGGAGTCCGTGGACATCGTGGAGTTCGTGTTCGCATACGTGCGGATTAGGTGTTGAATACCAACAGCGAACATGTACAAATCCAAAGTAGAGATCGACTTATTTATTTGACTTTCTTTTCTTTTTTTTTTACAATTTAGACCGAATTTCGGTGGTAAACATTGTCTCGGAGTACGTAAACGTTATCGAACATGTTCATTGAAAGTAAATTATTCTTTTTCTTTTCGTCAATATTCACATTTTTGAAAACTTTCAACTAGCCTTGCAAACAAACGAACACAAATTCGAAATTTGAATCTCATCTCAATTGTGACGAATTAAATTCGAAATCGAATGGAACGAAATGGAAAACTGTGCCATGGTTTGCATCCGTACCGTGCATGGTCTTCTGTACACCAATAATTGCTGCTCCTCTCGATTTCAATAATCAAACATCATCAACATTGAACGTTACATTAGCAGGTGATGAAGTCGGAAAAATTGAATTAATTAAATTTCGTGATGGATCACAATGTACAATCGATGATGACGATGATGAGCATATGATCAAAACCTATGGTATATGCATAGCTGGGCAATGTCAAGTAAAACCTAGTTTTGTTTCGCAAACAAAAACAATAACAATGCTTTCTATAATAGAAACTTGGATGTGATAATCAATTGTATTCAACAGCTGTTGAAGATGAATGTAGAATATGTAATGGTAATCGAAGTGAATGTGAACAAATAACGAAATCAATTGAATATAAAAAAACTGAACGAGTATCGGCAGGTTCATATGTTAAAATAGCAACGATCAACAAAGGCATTTCAACATTTCATTTCGAAAAAGCAACACATTCGCATAGTTTCTTGGCATTGAAAGTCAAAGATAAATACTATCTCAATGGTAATCATACAATAATGGAACGAAAAGCATTTCTCATTGGTCAAACACGTTTATGGTATAAACGAGGAGTCAAACAAGAAATTCTTGAAGCTGGTAAACATCCATTATCTGACAATGTCGATATTATGCTGTTAGTTTTAAATAATGATTTAATTAAAATTAAATATTCATATTGGAATTCGATCAATCAAACAAAAGCCAATCAAACAAAATTAAGAACAAACTATTATCAATGGTTTTTTGAGAATAATACAAATGATGAATGTTCATGCACAACTCGACAACCATATTGTGTGTTTAAATCATATCAAAATGAATTCGTTGTTGTTTCGGAAGATCTATGTGATGCAAAAACAAAACCTAAACCAATCAAATGTCAACACAAAAACTGTTCGATACTAGTTCCATCGGCACCTCGATGGCAAATAGGTCCGTGGCGTGCATGCGAAGGTCGTTGTTGGCCGCAAGAAGCTTTCCAACGTCGAAGTCTTCTCTGTGTACGAACGATTTCCAACAATAAAATACATACAATACCAACGAGTATTTGTCTACATTGGCTATCAACAATACCTGTTACAATACGAGAATGTCCTCCGAATCTTTCGTCGTCAATACCGAAATGTTCACAATTGAAAATCTACCATCAATGGAATACAAGTGAATGGAAAGGTGTAAGTACAAAGAATGAAAGAGTAATGTGATATTTTTGTTGTTGTTGTTGTTGTTTAGAATTGTTCGAAAAAGAATCCATGTGCAATGCAATACCGAAATATTACCTGTGTATCTGATGATCTCAATGCGATCTGTACGGCTGATGAAAAATCGAAACCAATCGATCGACGACCATGCAATACTCTCTGTGGTCAATGGCTTGTTTCACATTGGTCACAAAATGTAAATCTTCTACAAGAAAAGAAACATTCTCGATTATTTCTGCTTTTTTTTTTCTTTTCTTTTACTAAAGTGTTCAGGTTCATGCCAAAATGCAAGTATAACTCGACGAGTATGGTGCAGTTCATCGATATGTAATGAAGACGAACAACCATTGGCCAGTCGTCAATGTATACCAACACATTGTGTTGAGCAATCGATTTATAAAGAAGTTACTGAATCAACAACGCATGCTCAAAAAACCAAAGCAACCACAAAGAAAACTACAAAGAAAACAACAAAGAAAACAACAAAGAAAATTCTTCCTACAACAAAAGCCTCCAAAATAACAAAAAAACGTTCATGATATACATAAATTCTTCTTATTTTATCAACCATTATGGATATGATCGAATGTGTTTTTACTCTAAAATCATAATTACATTAATAACCTATTCTAGTGTAGAATTCAGAAAAAGAATATAGAATAAAAAATAATCTTTATGTTAACTTGACGACAAGTTCTTTTCTAACATCACTTATATTTCAATTTATTTGATTAAATTGTGAAAATCATATTTTATATTTTCTCTCGTCATAAACGTGCCATGAGACATAAACAAAATGTGTCACGTACTCAAGGGCATACACAGGATTGTATTATTTAAAAGAAGCGTCTCTTTAATGAAAGCAGATGCATGACAATTCAAAAATATAACGATATAACAATAAAATATTAAATGATGAGGGCGACCGATTTAAACGACAACATCTGACAGATAGGTTCTTATTTTTAAAATGTAAATATGATTTTATGCAACCGAAAAGAGAACATATATAAACACAAACATATCTTATTAGAATTCGCTCATTCATTGATAAATAAATATATGGCTTTTAGTCCTTTAACGATTTCAAGAATCCTTATTTATATTTATGTGTTAATACTTCTTTCATGTACTCTGGTATCAGGTGCAGAGCAGGTATCTGCTAACGATCCGGATGATTCAAGTATTAACAAAGATGACGTCTTTTTACAATGGTTACGATCTTATATAAACCGAATTCCAACTAAACAAGTAGCATCAACAGATTCAACCAATCCTCAACGACGAAATGTAATGCTACCTCGGATATGTTACTTTACCCGTGTGACTAAATCGGGTATCTATCAAAAACTCTGTTTACCATATGATCGCGATGCAGAGCATTAAATAAATAAATAAATAAATTTAAACGAACATATGAACGAGTCTATTATAAAAATTTGTTATTTGTTTTGTTTTCTAAGAATAAATTTTCAAAGATAAGAATATCGGGTTTTTTTTCTGAAGTAAATTACGTTAACATTTGGGTCAATCATAAGATGAAAAATGTATATACGTGCGTTAGAAACGAGAGTATTATTACACAACTGTTTCCTGCAGTTACATTTTGTAATTATGCACCGGCACGTTTCGATCGTGCGCTAGAACCATTTCTTAACGCGACCGATCCAAATGATCTAAGTTATGCCAATTCATTTACTCCTGAGCAAGCTGCTCAAGTTTTTGAATACCTACGACAAAGACTCAATAACAATGAATCAGTTGATCAATTCTTTTTCACTCTTGATATGATGTCAATAAGTTGCGTGTACAACGGAGATTTATGTACAAAAGATGATTTCATTTTGTTTCTCTCATCACGACATGGCCGATGTTTTACATTTAATGCACAAACAACAAAAGCAAATCAAACTAATCTTCGATGGACAAGTGACAGCGGAGGAACAGGCAAACTACAATTATGGTCTCTATACACATAATCAATTATACATTTCATATGTCTCAGGAGGTTTGAATTATTGATGAGAAAAATTCATACTCTTACAGGTTCTTATTTGACTTTCAATAGACGTATCAGCAGGAATCGTAGCTATGGTTCATGACAATACTCAATTACCACGAATTGATATCGAAGATATTGAATTAGCACCAGGACGAAAACATAAAATTGGTTACAAGAAAAAAACAACATTTTTCCTATCATCACCATACACGGATTGTACGAATGTCTAACGAAATTTTTCGTTGAATCAACTGGCGTCCCACTTCCACTCGATTGGTCATCAAATTGGTTAACTGAAGTCTATGCTAATTATGTTTCGCTTGACGTGGTTTGCGAATCGACTCAAGTCGAAATGCTTTATCGTCTTCTACGTTTTGAGTTTCACGCAATTAAAAATAAATTTCAACGAAAAAAAACTTAAATCTATTTGTTCTACATTTTGAAGGCGAAAAAAAAGCAAACAAAAAAATTTTCTTTCCTTATTATGTATCCTTGTTTGTCCATCGAAGGAAAAAAAGAATAATTTACATAAATATATTTAAAAAAAAACGAGAGCACACAATCGTATCACTGTTTTCTCTATGATTTATGTGACAAGTCAATGGAATTCATATTGCCATGTACTTCTGGCGTATATGTAAAAAGTACGATTAAGGTCCATAAATGTAAGAGTATAGCATAGAAGATCACTCCAAGTCGAACAGCTGGATAACGTTTTAAAAAAATGCCAAGACGAATGCCAAGTTTATCGAGTTCATTAGCTGCCCGTTTCACTTTCTTGGCAATATCAGGATCATACGGTGTTTCACGTAGAATTGGTAAACGATAACGAAGATTTTCGTCATGATCATTATCATAGATATTGTTGTGATCTGGATCCATGGAAATGATTGTTGCACCAGCTGTTCGTCGTGATGATTGAATTGACGGATTATTATTTAATGATGACGATGATGAAGTTATTTTTTCATAATCATCTAAACGTTTTTCTAACCGTTCCAATTGCATTGTTAATGAACTTTTGTCGGTCTGTAATGACTCAATGATTGTTTGTTTATGAATTAAAGATTCGGTTAAGGTTTGTAAACGCTTTTCTAATTCATCATCATTAACATGATTTATCGATTTAGCTGTTAATTGTAAACGAAGACGTTCGAGTTCTCGTTCACGTTCATTTAATTGCATGAGATGTGTTTGTTTTTGTCTTTGAAAATCCTCATGAACATAAGCTAGTTCTTGTTTTAAACGTGCATAATCTTGTTCAACTAAAACTAAACGTGAACGTTCATCTTTCAATTGTTCATTTAATTGATTTGTTTGTTCATATAATTGTTCATCAGCATGTTGAATAAGTACTTCAGCTTCTTGAAGTTCACTTCGAAGCGTATGAATTGTTAATTCACGTGCTTGCAATTCTTGTTTGAATAAATCATTTTCAGCTTTGACTTCTTCATATTGAACTTGTGCCCAATTGGATGATGTTGGTGAACTCGTTCCAACAAGATTGACTTCGAGTAATGTTGGATCATCTGTATTGCCACTTGTTTCAATTTCTTGTTCGTTACTATTTGATGATGAAGAACTTTTTTGTTCGACCATTTCTTTAAGTTTAGCAATTAGTTTATCTTTTGTTTGAAGAATTCGTTGTGCTTTGGCTTTATATTCATTGCCATCTTGTTCTAATTGATGAATAAGATTTTTCGCTTGTTTGGTTTGTTGTTGCTGTTCATGAATTTGTAGACGTTCATCAGTTAAACGTTTTTCTGTTGCTTTCAATTGCTCGACGAGTTGTTGTCGTTCATCGTTGGAACGTTTTTCAAATAGATGTTTCTCTTCAATCAAACGTTCATTGTCTTGGGTACGTTGTTGAAGATCTTGTTCCAATTGATTGACACGTAATTGAAGAGCATCGAATGCTTGTGATTGAATACCGGACGAATCCGTATGATCTTGAAGAATTCGTGTACATTGATTTTGCAATTGTTCACATTGTTGAGTTTTCGATTTGATTACATCATCGGATTCGGTAAGACGAACACGTAGAAGAGCAATTTGAGAATCTTTAGCGGATAATGATTCACGTAGATCAGACTCGAGCGAACGTAATTCACGTAGTAGAGCATCGGATTCGGCGATCTGATGTTGATATTGTATTTGTTGTCGTTTAAATGTTTGTAAATCACCTTCATGTTGACGTTTATCACGGATTAATGTTTGAATTTCTGATTGAAGTGAAGCAATAACATCATTTTTCAAATTCGAATCATTTTCCGTCGTAGTTTCTTGTTTTGCCGGAATATTCTAAAGTAAAAACTTGACAAAAAAAAAACATTATATTTCGAAATATTTCTCACGAGTATGAGTCCTTCATCATCATCATGCGTGTGTCCAGCAGGTGTCACCGATCTCGGTGTTGTTGATTCAGATTTTGATGATTTTTGTTCAGGAGTTTTCAATTGTTCATTTGTCGACATATCCGGCGAACTGGCTGTTCGCGTCGATTCAGTAATCAAATTGCTCAATGATATTGGCCGATTTGGTTTACTCGCAATCGGCGTTGAACTATTCAAATAGTCCATTAAATCGGAATCATTTGGTTTTTTATTTCGACGAGTATTATCTGTTGAATTTCGAGCTGTTGACTTCGATACCGCTGAGGGTGTTGTTGATGTTTCGAGTATCGATTCATCATTTGTTTGTTTTGATGTTAATTTGCCAGCGTGTTGATTGATTGCTGCATTTGTTTGTTGATCAACTTGATTTAAAATATCTTCAGCACGTTTCAATAACCAAGACATCAAGGATAATTTCGATACGGTTGACTAAAACTATTCGAAATCTATGAAACAAATACAAGGTGAGTAGAAAAGTGCCACATAACAGAACATAGAAAACGAATGATGATGATTCATCGAAAGACAACAACGAAGAAAAATAAAAATCAATGAATGTAAGACTGAGATACCAATTGCGATCGGTAGTGAATAGATGTCACTCGAAGATTTTACTTTATTTCAACAGAAAAAAAAAAGAAAAGAGCCGTAATTTTTATCTCTCCCTCAAACATCGATTTGAATAGTTAATGTTTGATTGAAAGGTATAAATTTTGAGTCGATATTCAATTGAATATTAGATAATTGTTTATTATCAATCCAACAACTCGAACCGGTTTGCAGTGGACAAATAAAAGTAACATCAGTTATACAAGGTAAAATAACTAAACGAAGAGCATCGTTAACGATATGTTCGTGCCGTTGACATTCGAGATTTTTCATAATGAAAAATTTTTGATTTGTTGTATTAATTGAAATATGTACCTGTTCAATAATTTGATTAATTTTCTCATTTAAATTCGGTAGATCACTATTCGAATGAAAATATACGTTTGTTTCGAAAGCAACTGATAGTATCGAACCATTTTTTATAGGATTTTGATGATTTAAATTATAGATTTTTGTTTTATTCAGCCAAATCAATGGCTTGAACGTATCGATGAGTATCAATGCAAGACTTTGACTTGTTCGATTCTCTGTTGAAATATAAATACCAGCTTGTGATGAACGAATATGTCGAGCATACAATCCTTCGTAAAAGGGATTGTAAAAATCCGATAGTAGATTTATTCTACGATTTTCTTCGACGAAACATTCGACTTGTTTATGAATATTTTGTTTGAATAAATATCGAGTTTCAATCGATTGTTTGTCGTGATTTTTGAATAGACGAATATCGATTTCATCGTCTAATTTAACAATATAAACTTTGGAAGTTTGATTTTGTATTCGTGGAAGAGTATCAAGCCAAACTCGTGTCTGATTTGTTGAAAGATCAGCGGTTGTCAAGCATAGACCATGTAGTATTGAAAACAAAACAATTATCAAAAGCATTGTGTTGATTGCTGATCGAAATTAAACTGAATTAAACTAGGTTTTTGTTTTGAAAATGAAATTTTAATCCCAATGAAAACACAATTATTATTTTACAGAAATATAAATCACAGTAAAAAAAATGAGAGAAAGAGAGAGAGAGAGAAAACAAAAACAATAATTGAAACGTTTTGTGACTTGGTGAGATTCATCGGTTTTAACAAAGAAAAGAAATGTAAAAGAAATTGTCGTGAGTAATTTGGCGAGATTTAGGATAAGACTTTCGGATTGCAGACTTCACAAATTTCGTCGGATGTACGAATAGGAAGATATCCACCAGTGCCTTCGAGATTGTCATCAGATACAATAATCTAAAATCAATAAATTCATAGAACAAGAGATTAACAAATATTATCATACATTTTCATCTGCTAAATTCAGATCACCCATGTCATCCAATTCTACTTCGTTATATTCATTCGCATTGAGTGAATTTCGAGTCTGAAAATATAAAAATTTTTTCTTTAATAAATCAAACAAAAATAAAACAAAGTTTACTGAAGGATTTAGATTTGATGGGTTTCGTCGACACCGTAAAATATTGAAAACAAAATTTATTGACTGTTGAAATTGAAAACTAGGCAATCTTCTGATAAAAATAATCAGAATCAAAAGTACAAATGCTGCTAAAAGACACAGGGTTAAGGCCACGAGATGCCATGAAACTAAAACAAAACGCCGCTGTTTTTATCTCTCAGCTAGTTTTTTGCTGCTCAAACTTGGAAAAAACGATGTTTCAATCTCTCGACAAACTTCTGGTCCATCAAGATCATCGTATTCATGTCGACATTTGAGACAAATTCGACAAATTGTGTTCGACGAACAACTGTCAGTGATAATCATCGAACTTTTCAAATCAACCGATGTCCATGTCTGAACGAAAGATCGAACATTTTCATTCATATTCAAAGTGAAAAAACAAGGCAATTGAGTCTACTTGATTGATATTCGATGAGATACTTTTCTCACAAACAGCTGACGCTGGTAATTGAGTGATATTGATTGCTATCTTTTGATTTCGTTGTGTTTTAATCGTAAATTCAGGAATAATCAGAAAAACTAGAATTGAAAAGAAAATTTTTGATTTTGTTTTGTTTTTTGGTTTATCGAACTCGGTGAGATATTGAATGTATAATTTGTCGGTGTGAAATGTTCTAATTTTTGTTCGAGAACCATGGAAATCTTATTCGGAAAGACACCTTCAGTCATTGGTCTTAAAATGAAAACGAGAGTTTCATTTGTACTTTCATTTTTGAGAAAATCAAAACGAGATTTATATGCTTGATGAGTTAATCTAAAAGTGTTCAAACGATTTCATCAGTCAAAATTCATATTGTTTTTTTCTTAGATTACGCTGAAGGTAATTCAATTAAATCAAATTCCGGATTATAATCATTGTAAATCGCTCGAGCTATGGTCGGCGCATAGAATTTACATTTAACATATTTCAAATCGTAAACTAAACATCGTTGTTGAAGAATAATTCTCCCTGGAGAATCTTCAAATAAAGAACATCATTGAGTTGAATTATTAAATCGAATTTATTTGACTTTTTTTACCTTTAACATAAACATCGGCTAGATTCCCACGACTTCGTTCACCTTGAACATAGCATAATAAATGAAACATGCCGAGATAATTTCTTGATCGTAATTGAGCGCGTATACATGTTTGATTGATTGTTTTAACTGAGATTTTTACGAGATCCGATGAGATATTTTTCGATAGACTAAATGTCAACGGTGATTTCGATGTAGTCTGTCGATTGATACAAAGAAATGTAGCCGTACTATTTGACTGAATAATCACTTCTTTTGGTACTGAAAAAAGATTGTCAATGGTTCGAAAATAATTACGAAATAACGTTTTGTCTTACTAATTTCGATATATGAAGGCGAGAAAAAAGCATAGATTGTTTGAAAATAGAGTAAAATAACAATTTGTAAAATATTTCGTGGCAATGCCATAGTTTCAGTTTAGAAAAATAAACGTACGAAACAGTCTTTCTTCGAACAAAAAATAAAATACGTTTTATTCTTTTTTCCAGGAAAAATAACGTGCGTTTGTTTTTTGCGTTTCTCCAACAAAAAAAGAAAGAAGAGAAAAAATAACTCAAGTGTATCTGTGAGAAGAGAAAAACGCTGCTGCGGTAGTTTATAACCTTAAAATTATATTATCATCGAATCAAACACCTGCCGATATCGACATGTTTGAGAGTTGAGTTTCTCAGCGAAAAATAAAACCACTATAGTCGTTATGGATGCACACACGAAGGTTTTCAAAGGAAGAAAAAAAAATATAACCGAAAAAAAAAACGCTTATGTGCGCACATGAATCAATCATAGTAGTTTATTTTTTCGGTTAAATACAAAGTTATTGATGAAGATAAAATCATATTTTATTTCTACGAAATACTAACACATAGTTTGTATCAAATTAGCTACTCATTGAAAGGCCAATCAATCAAAAATTATTTTGGAAATTTCTTTGAAAAGAAAAAAAGATATGAGTAGTATAATTTCTGACGAGAAAGGGTTTTTTTCCACTTTTAAAATTGCGCGAGAAAAAAAAGTAACATTTTTTTTTCTTTTCGCGTCCTTAAAGAAGAAAAAATAAATAGAAACATGTTAATTTCACAGAAAGAAGAAAAAAAATAACATGTTGCTACGTCAGCATTTTTCAAGCATGAGTAGAAACACCCCGATTTACACTGTAAAATACCGCAATCTTCCATACAAAATAGTTGTATTTTATTCAAGATAAAATATTTAATCGAGAACTCAATCATCTACTTAAACTTACATTGATAATAGAGTAGCCATAAAAAAACACAGCATAATCTGCAATATATATTTGTTTTATGCGAGCATTTACTGTGTTAAATTAAAAATTTAATAATGACATCAAAAATTTAGTTGTGCATTGATTCTAAGATAATAACGAAGAAGTTTTTGCGTTACATTTAACATCATTGGATTGTCAAGGTCAATATTGTTTTTGCTTTAAAATATAAATCTGAATTACGAACAAGAAATTTTATGTGCAGCAATCTAAATCCAAATAGCAAACTTTTATTATACCAATAAGACAAAAAAAAACAGAGAAAAAAAAAGAAGAAAAAAATACTGTTCTTTAGTTTTGATATGTCACTAGAGTAGATATGCTTATCATTGGTAGTATTCGTTAAAACCTGCCATTTTGTAATGGTTGTATTTCTTTCGTTTTCTTTTTCTTCAGAGAAATCTGAGCGAGTGAATAGACGTTTTTATGGATGTGTCTGACGATTCTTTTACCATCGATCAAGCTATTGATAAATGGAGACGATTAACAGCTAATGATTGGCATTTGCTTGAACAAGAATATACTGTTTGTGTTTGATTGTTTTCTTCGAAATTCATTCAATTCGAATTCATTCTTAAATTAGTCACTTGCACAATTCAATCCAGCTCGTGCGATCATAGGAGCAAATCCAGTAAACAAACAGAAAAATCGTTATGCTTTAGTTTTTCCTTGTAAACTATTGATCGATACATGTATGTAAATTTCAATTTTTTCAATTGGAAAATTTAGATGATGAAGAATTTTGTCGTGTATCGTTACAAAAACTACCCGAGAATCCTTCAGATTATATAAATGCATCGATAATTCGTTCGATTCCACCGGTAGAAAACTAACGAAATCGACTAGATTTCTAAAAAAAAAGTTCTCTATTTCCGTTAGGATCAAATCTCGACAGCATCAGCTTCGAAAATATTCTACGCTGCGCAAGGTGATGTCAAAAACAAAGTTCACTCATCTTTTATTCGTATCTGTCTAGGACCTCTCAATCAAACCATTGATGATTTTCTTCGCATGATTATTGAACAACAAATAACAGCTATTGTCATGCTGTCGTTTAGTTACGATCCAATAACTCGTACTTATGCAGTTAGATTTCAATTCTGTGTTGATTTTCGTTTTCGAATATGTTATTTTCATAGCCAGAACATGCGGCTTATTTTCACGAGAGAGTCAATTCAACGATCGAAACATCATCGTATAGAATTCGTACTCTCCAAGTAACACATGCATACGGATATATTATTCGACGTTTACGTATTGAATCGAAAGTAATCGAAAATTAATCATTTTGAGTTTGTTTTTTTTTCTTTGAATGCAAAAATTTAGTCGACAAATGTTGTGCACGTGTGTGAACAATA
>Ga0209922_101031_pt1 | contig 28871 bp, 25 predicted proteins | sample ThiBiot_500_biof_FD_183946 | JGI IMG/M metagenome (GOLD analysis project Ga0209922, IMG submission 183946) | Wastewater bioreactor microbial communities from Cape Town, South Africa - Thiocy_expt_500_biof (SPAdes) | ecosystem: Engineered > Bioreactor > Thiocyanate-remediating > Anaerobic-Aerobic ... | reverse complement strand
GCAGGTCGACGCTGTCACGACCGACGAGGCGATTCTCATCGGCTACGCGGCGCAGGACCCCGACAACCTGAAGGTTGTGGGTGAGCCCTTCAGCGAGGAGCGCTACGGCATCGGCGTGAAGAAGGGCGACACGGCGTTCGTGGAGTTCATCAACACGACGCTCACCGACGGCGGCGACATCTGGACCGCGATCTTCGACAAGAACCTGGGCAAGGCGGGCGTCAAGGGGACGCAGCCGAAGGTCGACCCCGTCGGCTGAGTCCAGCGGGCGGCGCCGGACGCCCCGGCGCCGCCCCTCCACCCCCTCACCGTCCGTCTCGTCCGAGGCAGAAGGGCCGCGATGAACCAGATCCTCGAGTACCCCGACCTCTGGCGCGATGCGCTCGTCGGGACTCTCGTCCTGTTCTTCGGCGGGGGACTGATCGCGCTCGTGCTCGGTTTCCTCATCGGGGCGATGCGCGTGTCTCCGATCCCCGCTGCGCGCGTGGTGGGGGCGGTCTACGTCAACTGGGTCCGCAACACCCCGCTGACCCTCGTGCTGTTCTTCTTCGCCTTCGCGGTGCCGCTGCTCGTCACCGTCCCGCGCGGGAGCTTCCTCATGCTCGCCGTCATCGGCATCGGGCTCTACACCGCGACGTACGTCGCCGAGACCCTCCGCTCCGGCATCAACACGGTGCCGGTCGGGCAGGCCGAGGCGGCGCGCGCACTCGGCATGGGGTTCACGCAGGTCATGGGCTACGTCGTGCTGCCGCAGGCCGCACGCTCGGTGATCCCGCCGATGATGAGCGTGTTCATCGCGCTGCTGAAGAACACCACCGTCGCCGCCGGCTTCGGGGTCGTGAACCTCGGCAGCATCCGCGCCAACATGAGCGAGAAGGGCGAGAACCAGATGATCACGATCCTCCTCGTCATGGTGGCCTTCGTCGTCCTCGTCCTCCTGCTCGCCTGGCTCCAGCGAGTGCTCGAGAACCGGTGGAGGGTCGCGCGATGAGCTCCGTCCTGTACGACGTGCCCGGCCCGAGGGCGATCGCGCGCAACCGCATTCTCGGCGTCGTGACCGTGCTGGTCGTGCTCGGCATCACCGGTTTCGTCGTGTGGCGCTTCTACGACACCGGTCAGTTCTCCGCCCGAAAGTGGGAGGTGTTCAGCTATACGCGCGTCTGGACACTGATCGGCCAGGGGGCCCTCGCGACGCTCGCCGCCTTCGGCGCCGCTGCGGTCGGCGCGGTGATCCTCGGATTCGTCCTCGCGATCGGACGTCTGTCGGACCACGCGTGGGTCCGCGTCCCCGTCGGCTGGGTCGTGGAGATCCTCCGTGCGGTCCCCGTGCTCGTGTTCATGCTGCTGCTCTACTACGGGCTCCCGATCATCGGCATCCGGATGCCGTCGTACTGGGCCGTCGTGATCGCGCTCATCGCCTACAACGGGTCGGTCCTGTCGGAGGTCATCCGTGCCGGCGTCGAGTCGCTGCCGCGCGGGCAGAAGGAGGCCGGGTACGCCATCGGGCTACGGAAGTCCGGTGTCATGGCGCTCATCCTGCTGCCGCAGGCGATACGCGCCATGATGCCGGTGATCGTCTCGCAGCTCGTCGTGACACTGAAGGACACGGCGCTCGGGTTCATCATCACGTACCCCGAGCTGCTGTACACGGCGAAGCTCCTCGGATCGAACGCGAACTACGGCTCGCCGCTCATCCAGGCGGCTCTCGTCGCGGGCACCATCTACGTCGCCATGTGCCTTGCGCTGAGCTACGTCGCCCATCGTCTCCAGCTGCGGAACAAGCGCCGGACCGCCGCCGTCACGGATCCGCTGCACCACCCGGTCGGCGACGCGACCGACACACAGCTGATCGGCCTGCAAGCGGGCCCCGTGGGCCGAGGGGACGCCCGCCCTCCGCGCCGCCGCGGCTGAGCGAGCGTCGGGGGCTCACTGCCCGCCGGTAGACTCGACTCTTGTGTCTGACGCACCCACCATCACCCAGGAAGCGGTGGATGCCGCCGTCGCCGACGCCCTCGAGGCGGTCGAGGCGGCCGCGTCCACGGCGGAGCTCAAAGCGGCCCGCGCGGCGCACGCCGGCGAGGCATCCGCTCTCGCCCAGCTGAACGCGCAGCTGCGGAACGTCCCGAACGATCAGAAGGCCGCGCTCGGCAAGCTCGTCGGACAGGCCCGCGGCCGCGTCACGCAGGCGTTCGTCGCCCGTGAGGAGGCGCTCGAAGAGGCGGAGTCCTTCGCGCGCCTCGAGGCGGAGCGCATCGACATCACGGCGCTCGCGCCGCGGGCGCGGGCGGGGGCGCGGCATCCGATCTCGCTCCTGCAGGAGGAGATCGCCGACCTCTTCGTCGGCATGGGCTGGGAGATCGCGGAAGGGCCCGAGCTCGAGCACGAGTGGTTCAACTTCGATGCGCTGAACTTCGACGTCGACCACCCGGCGCGTCAGATGCAGGACACGTTCTTCGTCGACCCCGTCGAACGCCACCTCGTCATGCGCACGCACACGAGCCCCGTCCAGGTGCGCTCGATGCTCGAGCGCGGCGCCGCCCTGCGCGATGAGGGCCGCGGCATCTACGTCCTGTGTCCGGGGCGCGTGTACCGCACCGACGAGTTCGATGCGACGCACCTTCCCGCGTTCACCCAGTTCGAGGGCCTCGTGATCGACAAGGGGATCACCATGGCGAACCTCAAGGGCACGCTCGACCACGCCGCGAAGGTCCTGTTCGGTGACGAGGCGAAGACCCGGTTCCGCACGAACTTCTTCCCCTTCACCGAGCCTTCCGCGGAGCTCGACCTGTGGCATCCGACCTTCAAGGGCGGAGCGCGCTGGATCGAGTGGGGCGGCTGCGGCATGGTCAACCCCAACGTCCTCCGCGCCGCGGGGATCGACCCCGAGGTGTACTCGGGCTTCGCGTTCGGGATGGGTATCGAGCGGACGCTCATGTTCCGCTCGGAGGTGCAGGACATGCGCGACATGGCCGAAGGCGATGTCCGCTTCAGCGAGCAGTTCGGAATGGTGGTCTGATGCGCGTCCCTCTCTCGTGGCTGCGTGAGTTCGTCGACGTCCCGGCGGATGCCACGGTCGACGACGTCTTCGCGGCGCTCGTGTCGGTCGGCTTCGAAGAGGAGGAAGCCCTCGGCTTCGGCCTCGCAGGGCCCGTCGTCGTCGGGCAGGTCGTCTCGTTCGAGGCGGAACCGCAGTCCAACGGCAAGACCATCCGCTGGTGCCAGGTCGACGTCGGCGAGGCGAACGGCGGAGTGCGCGGCATTGTCTGCGGAGCCTCGAACTTCTTCGAAGGGGACAAGGTCGTCGTCTCCCTCCCGGGCGCCGTACTGCCCGGTCCCTTCCCCATCTCGGCGCGCAAGACCTACGGCCACGTGTCCGACGGCATGATCGCCTCGGCGCGGGAGCTCGGTCTCGGCGATGAGCACAACGGCATCCTGCGTCTGTCCGAACTCGGCCTCGACCCCGAGGTCGGCGCCGACGCGATCGCGCTCCTCGGACTCGACGATGTCGGCGTCGACATCAACGTGACGCCCGACCGCGGCTACGCGCTGTCGATCCGCGGTGTCGCGCGCGAGTACGCGCACGCGACGGGGGCCGCCTTCCGCGACCCCGCCGCGCACGAGTGGGACGACGTGCAGCCCGGCTCCGGGTTCGCGATCGCCGTCGACGACCGGAACCCGATCCGCGGGCGCGCCGGAGCGACGGAGTTCGTCGCGCGCGTCGTGCGGAACGTCGACCCGTCCCGTCCGACCCCGCCGTGGATGATCGCGCGGCTCACGCTCGCGGGCATCCGCTCGCTCGGCATCCTCATCGACATCACCAACTACGTGATGCTCGAACTCGGGAACCCCATCCACGGCTACGACCTCGACACCCTCCGGGGCGGGATCACCGTCCGCCGCGCGGAGGCGGGCGAGAAGCTCACGACTCTCGACGGCAAGGAACGCACGCTCTCTGGCGAGGACCTCCTCATCACCGACGAGTCCGGCCCCATCGGCCTCGCGGGAGTCATGGGCGGCGGTACGACCGAGATGACGGATGCCACACGCAACGTCCTCATCGAGGCGGCGAACTTCGACACCGTCTCGATCGCGCGGACCGCGCGTCGGCACAAGCTGCCGAGCGAGGCATCCCGCCGCTTCGAGCGCGGCGTCGATCCGCTCATCCCGTTCGTCGCCGCGCGTCGCGTCGCGGACCTCATGGTCTCCCTCGCCGGCGGCGAACTCGACACGGAGTTCGGCGGCGCCCTGTACGGAGAGGTGTTCCTCGAGGCGATCGAGCTGCCGCGTCGCTTCGTGTCGCAGATCATCGGCGTCGACTACACCGACGCCGAGATCACGGGCGCGCTCGAGACGATCGGCTGCGAGGTCTCCGACCAGCTCCTCGACCGCCCCGAGGAGGAGCGCCGGGACGGCTGGGAGGTCATCCCGCCGTCGTGGCGCCCCGACCTCACCGACCGGTGGACGCTCGCGGAAGAGGTGGCGCGCATCCACGGGCTCGACCGCATCCCGTCGATCCTGCCGACGCCGCCCTCCGGGCGCGGGCTGACGGCCCTGCAGAAGGGCCGCCGCCGCGTCGCGAACGCGCTCGCGGCCGCCGGGTACGTCGAGACCCCCTCGTTCCCGTTCACGACCGCCGAGGCGAACGACCTGCACGGATCGGCATCGGGGGAGAGCCTGCCGTCGGTGAAGCTCGCGAACCCGCTCGACGGCCAGGCGTCGTACCTGCGTCGCTCGCTCGTGCCGGGTCTCCTGCAGGTCGCGCACCGGAACGTGTCGCGCGGGTTCACAGACCTCGCGCTGTTCGAGACGGGGCTCGTGTTCACCCCCGAGCCCGGCGCGACCTATGGCACCGCCGAGGTTCCGCCGCTCGGCGTGCGCCCGAGCGACGAGACCCTCGCCGCCCTCGACGCGTCGATCCCGCCGCAGCCGCGCCGAGTCGCCGTGCTCCTCGCCGGCAACCTCACCGCGAAGCAGCCGGGCCACGCGGCCGTCCCCGCCGAACTGGCCGACGCGCTGGGTGCCGTGCAGACGATCGCGGCGGCGGCCGGCGTGCGGATCGACGTCGCCCAGGGGCAGCGCGCGGCGCTGCACCCGGGACGCGCCGGCGTCCTCACCGCCGCAGGCGTCGAAGTCGGCTATGTCGGGGAAGTGCTCCCGACGGTGTCGGCGGACGCAGACCTCCCCGGTCGTGTGTACATCGCCGAACTCGACCTCGACGCGGTGCTCGCGCTCGCGGGCGAGCCGGATGTCGCCGCCTCGCTGTCGGGGTATCCGGCGGCGACGCAGGACGTCTCCCTCGTCGTCGGCGACGATGTCGTGGCGGGGGATGTCGCCGCCGCGCTCGTCGAGGGCGCAGGGGAGCTCCTCGAATCGCTGAGGCTCGTCGACGACTACCGCGGTCAGGGGCTCGCAGAGCGCACGAAGAGCCTCACCTTCGCTCTGCGTTTCCGCGCACCGGACCGCACCCTGACGGCGGCCGAGGCGACCGAGGCGAAGCTGCAGGGCGTCGCCGTGGCATCCGAGCGGTTCGGGGCGACGATCCGCGAGTGAAGCCGCCGGTGTCGGCGGGAGGCGCCGCTCGGTAGGGTCGAAGTGATGACCGAGACGCCCCCCATCCCCGCTCTCCACCTCGCCGGACTCGTCAAGACCTTCGGGCAGAAGGTCGCCGTCGGCGGCGTCGATCTCATCGTGCCACCGGGGTCCTTCTACGGCCTCGTGGGGCCGAACGGCGCGGGCAAGACGACGACGCTCTCCATGGCGACGGGGCTCCTTCGCCCCGATGCCGGGAACGCGTGGGTGCACGGCGTCAACGTCTGGGCCGAGCCGCAGCGGGCGAAGGCGATGATCGGGAACCTCGCCGACGGCGTGCGGCTGTTCGATCGCCTGACCGGCGAGCAGCTGCTCACGTACACGGCGATGATGTTCTCGGTGCCGCGCGAGGAGATCTCGCAGCGGGTGTCGGACCTCCTCGACCTGATGGACCTCCGTGCGGCCGCGGGCACGATCGTGGCCGACTACTCGGCGGGAATGACCAAGAAGGTGGCGCTCGCCTGTGCGCTCGTGCACGCACCGCGCCTGCTCGTCCTCGACGAGCCCTTCGAGTCCGTCGATCCTGTCTCGGCGGCGAACATCGAGGACGTACTGCGCTCCTACACCGCCTCCGGCGGCACCGTCATCGTCTCGAGCCACTCGATGGACCTCGTCCAGCGCATGTGCGACCACGTCGCCGTGATCGCGGCCGGGCGGGTGCTCGCCGCAGGCACCGTGGACGAGGTCCGCGGAGAGCAGTCGCTGCAAGACCGGTTCGTCGCCCTCGTCGGCGGGCGGCACACGAGCGAGGGGCCGCAGTGGTTGCGACAGTCCTGAAGCTTCGTTACCGAGTTCTCGGCAACACGCTCGCGCGGCGGCCCTGGCAGCTCGTCGGGTTCTGCTTCGGCATCCTGTGGGCGCTGTCGATCCTGGGGATCGTCATCTCGGCGATGGCGGCCACGGGCGCCCTCTCCGGGCTCGAGACCGTCCGCCCCATCGCCGCGATCGGGGGCTCGGCGCTGCTCCTCGGCTGGGTCATCGGGCCGCTCCTCGTTGCGGGCATCGACACGACCGTGGATGCCGAGAAGCTCGCACCGTTCCCGCTGTCGCGCAGCCAGGTCATGACGATCCTCACCGCGACGGGGCTCACCGGCATCCCGGGCATCGCGACGAGCCTCGCCGCCCTGGCATCCGTCGTGATGTGGCTGCGGTGGCCGGTCGCCGTGGTCGCCGCGGTGCCGTGCGCCGTCATCGCCGTGCTCACCTGCGTTCTCGCGACGCGCCTGTCCTCGACGATGTCGACGGGCCTCGGCGGCAATCGGCGAGGCCGTGAGCTCATCGGTACGGTCCTCCTCATCGTCATCATCTTCGCCGGGCCGATCATCACCGGTGTGCTGGCGCTCGTCTCCGGCGCGGGCAACATCGGCGAGCAGGTGCTCCGCGTGGGTACGGTCCTCGGCTGGACGCCGCTCGGCGCCGCGTGGGCGGTGCCCGGGGATCTCGCGGCCGGTCAATACGGCACGGCCGCGCTGAAGCTCCTCATCGCGCTGGCGACGCCCGAGCTCCTCTGGTTCGGGTGGGGGCGCGCGCTCGACCGTGCCACGGTGTCACCGCCACGGCAGACCGCGCGGACCGTGCGCGCGGGCGCGCTGGGACTGTTCGGCGTCATGCCGACCGGCGGTGTGGGGGCGACCTGGGCGCGCTCGCTCACCGGGTGGCTCCGCGACCCGCGGTACCTCCGCCAGCTGATCATCGTGCCGCTGTTCCCCCTCGTGTTCGCGTTCACCGGAGGCATCCAGGGCTTCCTCTTCCCCCTGTCGGCGCTGCTGTCGGCCTTCATCCTCTGCTTCGTCGGCTACACGGACGTGTCGTACGACGGGACGGCGTTCGCGTCGGTGCTGTCGAGCCCCATCCGCGGGCAGGAGGACCGGTGGGGGCGTGTGCTCGGAGCCGCCACCGTCGGGGTGCCCCTGATCATCGTGATCGCCGTCGTGACGACCGCGATCTCTGGGACCCTGGAGCGTCTGCCCGCCGTGCTCGGAGCGTCGCTCGGGCTGCTGCTGGTCGGATACGGCGTCACCGCCGTGTCCTCCGCGCTCATCGTCACCCCCGTCGCCGCACCGGGTGACAGCCCGTTCAAGACCGTGCCCGGCCAGACCTTCGTGAGCGGGCTGCTCGTGTTCGTCGTCATGGCGGCGTGCGGCGTGCTCGGCGCCCCCGCGCTCGGAGTGAGCCTGACGGCGTTCGGCTCGGGGAACGTCCTCCTCGGCTGGATCGGCCTCGCCGTCGGCCTCGTGGTGGGCGCCGGCGTCATCGTCGCGGGCGTCGTCCTCGGCGGCCGCACGATCGAGCAGACCGGCCCCGATCTGCTCGTCCGGATCAAGGCCTTCCCTGTCGGGTGATGACATGACCGACGTCCTGATCCTCGGCGGCACCGGGTGGCTGAGCGGGCGCATCGCCGAGAGGTGGCTCGCCGCCGGGGCATCCGTCACGTGCCTCGCCCGCGGAGGGCGACCCGCGCCCGCGGGCGCGCAGGTGATCGTCGCGGACCGCGACGCACCCGACGCCTACGACGAGGCTCGTGCGCGCGAGTGGGACGAGGTCGTCGACGTCTCATCGCGCGCGGCTCATGTCGCGGCGGCCATGCAGGCGCTGGCCGGCCGCGCGCGCCATGTCACCTACGCGTCGAGCCTGTCGGTGTACGCCGACAACGACACGCCGGGTGCCGATGAGCACGCGGCGCTCGCCGACCCTGCCGAGCCCGGCGACGAGTACGACTATTCGCGCGAGAAGTCGGCCGCCGAGGCGGCCGTGCGCACGGCGTTCCCGCACCGCGCGGCGATCGTCCGGCCAGGGCTCATCGTCGGAGAGGGAGACCCGAGCGACCGCTTCGGCTACTGGGTCGGGCGGTTCGCGCTGGCCGGCGACGGGCCCGTGCTGGTGCCCGACGCGCCCGATGCCCGTGCGCAGGTGATCGACGTCGACGATGTCGCTGCTTTCGCGGTCGTGCTCGGGCAGGAACGCTTCACGGGGGCGGTGAACATCGCGGGGGAGTCGCTGCCGCTCGCGGACGTGATCGCCGCGGCCAGGGCGGTCGCGGGTCACGCCGGCGATCTCGTGCCCGCTCCGCCCGAGTGGCTCGTCGCGCAGGGCGTCGCCTACTGGGCCGGCCCGCGCTCGCTGCCCCTGTGGCTGCCGGAGGACATGCCCGGCTTCGCGACGCGCTCGATCGCCGCGTACCGGCTCCTCGGCGGCACCCCGAGGCCCCTCTCGGACACCCTCGCCCGCACTCTCGCCGACGAACACGCCCGCGGCCTCACGCGTGAGCGCGTGTCCGGTCTCACCCGCGATGAGGAACTCGACCTCATCGCCCGCCGCGCCGCCCGCTGACGCCCGCCTCGCCGGCTGATGCCCGCGCCGCCGCGGGCGGAGGCCGCGCCCACTCGCGCCGGGAGCATCCCCGAACTGCAGGAGCGGTGGGTGCTGATGTTGCGTCGTGGGCGCCAGGAGTCACACCAGTCACGCTCGGTCCTGCGGTTTGGCGGCGACCCGTGCGGGCCGGGCCCGCAGTGCCCCGCCCCGCGCTCGTCGGCGGAGAGCCCGCGCACGGAGGCCTCGCCCACTCGCGCCGGGAGCATCCCCAAACTGCAGGAGCGGTGGGTGCTCATGTTGCGTGGCGGGCGCCAGGAATCACACCAGTCACACTCGATCCTGCGGTTTGGGGGCGACCTGCGTCACGCGGGTCCACACCGCCGCGACGCAGGCGGCGCCGCCGACACCACGCGCCAGCGGGGCGCCGATTTGCCCAAGCGGCCCATCCGGCGCTATCGTCGCGGCATGTCCTCGGCCTCGCTCACCGCCTCCGCGGTGTTGCGCGTGCGCCGTCTGGGCGACCGCCGACTCTAGGCGACCCCGCGAACTCCCCGAAAGGGTCGAGCCGCCGGTGTCGCCGTCTCCGGTCCCCGCCGCCGTCATCAGGACGGTCGGCTTCGCCACAGACAATAAGGTTGGACAATGACCTATTCGGTCGCCGTTTCCGGCGCTTCCGGCTACGCGGGGGGCGAGATCCTGCGTCTTCTCGCCGGCCACCCCGACATCGAGATCACGACCGTGACCGCGCACTCCAACGCGGGCCAGCCCCTGATCGACCATCAGCCGCACCTCCGCTCGCTCGCGCACCTGACGCTGGAGGACACGACGCCGGAGGTGCTCTCCGGCCACGACGCCGTGTTCCTGGCGCTCCCGCACGGGCAGTCCGGTCAATACACGGATGCCTTGAGCGACGCCCCGCTCGTCATCGACGCCGGCGCCGACCACCGCCTGACGTCGAAGGCGTCGTGGGATGCGTTCTACGGCGGCGAGTTCCACGAACCGTGGACCTACGGTGTGCCCGAGCTTCCCGTCGGCACCGGCAAGGGGCGCGCTGCGCTCGCCGGCGCGACGCGGATCGCCGCCCCCGGCTGCAACGCCTCGACTGTGAGCCTCAGTCTCGCGCCGGGCGTCGCCGCGGGCGTCATCGACCCGTCCGACATCGTCAGCGTCCTCGCGGTCGGTCCCTCGGGCGCCGGCAAGAGCCTCAAATCGAACCTGCTCGCGGCCGAGATCCTCGGCTCCGCCAACCCGTATGCCGTCGGCGGCACGCACCGCCACATCCCCGAGATCCGGCAGGCGCTCATCGCCGCCGGCGCGACGGGCGATGTCGGCATCTCGTTCACGCCGGTGCTCGTGCCGATGGCGCGCGGCATCCTCGCGACCTCGACCGCCCCGATCGCGCCGGGCGTCACCGACGCGCAGATCCGGGATGCCTGGGCGAATGCCTACGCCGACGAGACGTTCGTGCAGCTGCTGCCCGAAGGGCACTTCCCTCGCACCGCTGACGTCCTCGGTGCGAACACCGCGCTCCTCGGCCTCGCGATCGACCGCGCCGCGAACCGCGTCGTCGTGGTCGCCGCCGTCGACAACCTCGTCAAGGGCACCGCGGGAGCCGCCATCCAGTCGATGAACATCGCCCTCGGACTCGCCGAGGACCGGGGCCTGACCGTGAACGGAGTGGCACCGTGAGCGTCACCGCAGCACAGGGTTTCGAGGCGGCCGGGGTCGCCGCGGGACTGAAATCCACCGGCAAGCCCGACCTCGCCGTCGTCGTGAACCGCGGCCCCCTGAAGGCGGGTGCCGCGGTCTTCACGAGCAACCGGGCGAAGGCGAACCCGATCCTGTGGTCGCAGCAGGCGATCGCCGACGGGGTCGTCGAGGCCGTCGTCCTGAACTCCGGCGGGGCCAACTGCTTCACGGGTGCGTTCGGCTTCCAGACGACGCATCAGACCGCGGAGCGCGCGGGGGAGCTTCTCGGCGTGAGCGCGGGAGATGTCATCGTGTGCTCGACGGGCCTCATCGGCACGGGCGACGAGACGTTCCGCGCGCGCGTCCTCGGTGGCACGGAGGCCGCGATCGCGGCACTGAGCGTGGACGGCGGCGAGGATGCCTCGCTCGCGATCATGACGACCGACTCGAAGCCCAAGCGCGCCGTCGTCACGCGTGACGGCTGGACCGTCGGCGGCATGGCGAAGGGCGCGGGCATGCTCGCGCCGGGCCTTGCGACGATGCTCGTCGTCATCACGACCGACGCCGTGCTCACCGCCGCCGAACTCGACGCGGCGCTCCGGACGGCGACCGCGCTCACCTTCGATCGGCTCGACTCCGATGGCTGCATGTCGACCAACGATCAGGTGACGCTCCTCGCGAGCGGCGCGAGTGGCATCCACCCCGATCTCGATGCGTTCGGCCTCGCGGTCACGGAGGTCTGCCAGGACCTCGCGCAGCAGCTGCAGGCGGATGCCGAGGGAGCGAGCCACGACATCACGATCCAGGTCGTCCACGCGGCCACCGTCGCCGACGCGGTCGAGGTCGGCCGCTCGGTCGCCCGCAACAACCTCTTCAAGGCGGCGATCTTCGGCAACGACCCGAACTGGGGTCGCGTGCTCGCCGCGATCGGCACGACGCAGGCGGAGTTCGACCCGTATGCCGTCGACGTCTCCTTCAACGGCGTGCGGCTGTGCAGCGACGGCGCCCCGGACCGCCCCCGCGACGAGGTCGACCTGACGCCCCGCGCGACGGCCGTGCTGATCGACCTCAAGGCGGGCGACGCCGAGGCGACGATCCTCACGAACGACCTCACGCACGACTACGTCCACGAGAACAGCGCGTACAGCTCATGAGCGCCGACAACGTCCAGCACACGACGCCCGAGCAGGCCGCCGAGAAGGCCGCCGTCCTGATCGAGTCCCTGCCCTGGCTGCAGCGCTTCCGCGACCAGATCATCGTCGTCAAGTACGGCGGCAACGCGATGGTCTCCGAAGAGCTGCAGGATGCCTTCGCTCAGGACATCGCCTATCTCCGCTTCGTCGGGGTCAAGCCCGTCGTCGTGCACGGCGGGGGGCCGCAGATCTCCCAAATGCTCGACCGGCTGGCGATCCCGAGCGAGTTCAAGGGCGGTTACCGGGTCACCTCCACGGAGGCGATGAGCGTCGTGCGCATGGTGCTCACGGGGCAGGTGAACCCGCAGCTCGTCGCCCGCATCAACGCGTACGGCCCGTTCGCCGCGGGGCTGTCAGGTGAGGACGCAGGGCTCTTCCAGGGCCGCCGTCGCGGTGTCGTCGTCGACGGCGCGACGCACGATCTCGGCGCGGTCGGAGATGTCGTCGGGGTCGACCCGACGGCGGTGCTCGATCACCTGGAGGCGGGCCGGATCCCGGTCGTCTCCTCGATCGCCCCCGACCTCGACCATCCGGGGCACTCGCTCAACGTCAACGCGGATGCCGCCGCTGCGGCCCTCGCGATCGCGCTCGGCGCGGCGAAGCTCGTCGTCCTCACCGACGTCGCGGGCCTCTACGCCGACTGGCCGAACCGCGATTCGCTGGTCTCGCAACTGACCGCCGACGAGCTGCGTGCGATGCTGCCGCGGCTCGAGTCGGGGATGATCCCCAAGATGGCGGCGTGCCTCGACGCGGTCGACGGGGGCGTCGACACGGCGGCGATCATCGACGGACGCCAGCCCCACTCGGTGCTGGTCGAGATCTTCACGGAACAGGGAATCGGAACAGAGGTGGTGGCGCAGTGAGCGCGGCAGACGTGGAAACGAAGAACCAGGCATCCTGGCAGGACGATGCGGCGCGCGACCTCGTGCGCAACGCCGGTGACCGTCTCGCGATGTTCGTGCGCGGCGAGGGTTCGTCCCTGTGGGATGCCGACGGCCGCCGCTACCTCGACTTCCTCGCCGGGATCGCCGTCACCTCACTCGGCCACGCGCACCCCGTGTTCGTCGAGGCCGTCGCGACGCAGGCGGCGACGCTCGCGCACGTGTCGAACTACTTCGCGACGCCGCCGCAGCTCGCGCTCGCTGCGACGCTCAAGCGCCTCTCGGGTGCGGGGGAGCAGGGTCGCGTCTACTTCGGCAACTCCGGAGCGGAGGCGAACGAGGCCGCGTTCAAGCTCGCCCGCCTCCACGGGGGCGCGGAGCGCCCGCGCATCCTCGCGCTGAAGAACGGGTTCCACGGCCGCACGATGGGGACCCTCGCCCTCACCGGCAAGGACTACCTCCAGGCGCCGTTCCTGCCGATGGTGCCCGGGGTCGAGTTCCTCGACTCGACCGTCGAAGCGCTCGAAGAGGCCCTCGACGATCGCGTCGCGGCGCTGTTCGTCGAGCCGATCAAGGGGGAGGCGGGCGTGGTGCCGCTCCCCGACGGCTACCTCGCCGCGGCGCGCGAACTCACGGCGCGGCACGGCGCTCTCCTCATCCTCGACGAGATCCAGACCGGCGCCGGCCGCACGGGCGAGTGGTTCGGCTTCCAGCACGCCGGCATCGTGCCCGACGCGATCACGCTCGCGAAGGGCATCGGCGGCGGGTTCCCGATCGGCGCCCTCGTGACGTACGGGGCGGCCGGCGACCTCTTCTACCCCGGCACGCACGGGTCGACCTTCGGCGGCAACGCGCTCGCGACCGCGACGTCGCTCGCGGTCCTCGGCGAGATCGAGCGCGCGGGGCTCGTCGAGAACGCACGGGTGCGTGGCGAGCAGCTGCGCGCGGCGATCGACGCGATCGGATCGACGCTCGTCGAGGGATGCCGCGGGCAGGGTCTCCTCGTCGGCGTCGTCCTCACGGCGCCCGTCGCGGCCGCCGTCGTCGCGGCCGCGCAGGAACACGGGCTCATCGTGAACGCGGCGAACGAGTCCACGATCCGCATCGCGCCCGCCCTCACGATCGGCGACGTCGAGATCGACGAGTTCGCCGACCTGTTCGCCCGCGCCCTGGCCACGGTGCAGGACGCGCTCCTGCTCGACGACACCACCTCGGAGGCATCCGCATGACCCGTCACCTGCTCCGCGACGACGACCTGACCCCGGCCGAGCAGGCCGAGATCCTCGACCTCGCCGTGTCCCTGAAGAAGGACCGCTGGAAGCTGAAGCCCCTGGAGGGTCCGCAGACCGTCGCGGTCATCTTCGACAAGAGCTCCACACGCACGCGGGTCTCGTTCGCGGTCGGCATCGCCGACCTCGGCGGCTCGCCGCTCATCATCTCGACCGCCAACAGCCAGCTCGGCGGCAAGGAGACGCCCTCGGACACCGCACGGGTGCTGGAGCGCCAGGTCGCGGCGATCGTGTGGCGGACGTACGCCCAGGCGGGCCTCGAGGAGATGGCGCGCGGCACGACGGTGCCGGTCGTCAACGCGCTGAGCGACGACTTCCACCCGTGCCAGCTGCTCGCCGACCTCCTCACGATCCGCGAGCACAAGGGCGACCTGAGAGGCCTGACCCTCACGTTCTTCGGCGACGGCACCTCGAACATGGGGCACTCGTACGTCCTCGCGGGTGTCACCGCCGGCATGCACGTGCGCGTGGCATCCCCGACCGATTACGCGCCGCGCGAGGACGTCGTCGCCGATGCCGACCGCATCGCCGCCCAGACGGGAGGGTCGGTGACGCTCCACACCGACCCGCTCGAGGCTGCCGCGGGCGCGGACGTCATCGTGACCGACACGTGGGTGTCGATGGGCAAGGAGGAGGAGAAGATCGCGCGCCTGCGCGACCTCGGCGGCTACAAGGTCACGCAGGAGACCATGTCGCTCGCGAAGGACGACGCGATCTTCATCCACTGTCTGCCGGCCGACCGCGGCTACGAGGTGGATGCCGACGTCATCGACGGCCCCCAGTCGGTCGTGTGGGACGAGGCCGAGAACCGCCTGCACGCGCAGAAGGCCCTGCTGGTGTGGCTGCTGCGTCAGCAGTAGACACGACCTGGAACGGAGCCGGGCGGCTCCGCGGCGTCGATCTTGCCCGCGGGCTCGCGGTGCTCGGGATGCTCGCCGCCCACCTTCTCGACATCCCCGAGGGGGAGTGGAGCCGCCCCGAGACCTGGGGCGACATCGTCAACGGACGTTCGTCGATCCTGTTCGCGACCCTCGCGGGGGTCTCGATCGGGCTCGTGAGCGGCGGGCCGGAGCCGCTGGCGACCGGGCCGCGGCTACGACGCGTGCGATGGGCGATCGGTATCCGGGCCGCGCTGCTGTGGCTGATCGGGATGCTGCTGATCGCGACGGGCGTGCCCGTCTACGTCATCCTCCCGGCGTACGCCGTGCTGTTCCTCCTGGCGCTGCCGCTCCTGCGATGGCGCGCGCGCCGGCTCTGGACGCTCGCGGCGGGACTCGCCTTCGTCATGCCGTGGCTGCAGCCCGCCTTCGCCGCGCTGCCCGTGTGGGACGGCGACGTCGGCGAGGAGATCTCGCTCGCGGTCGGCTGGCACTACCCCGTGACCGTATGGGTCGCGTTCCTCGTGGCGGGGCTGGCCCTGGCCCGCTCCGACCTGACCGCGGCACGCACGCAGTTGCGCACTCTCGGTGCAGGCGCCGTGCTCGCGGCGGTCGGCTACGGGGTCGCCGCGACGACGAGCGACCTGGGGGAGCCGTACCTCGCGGCGGTCCTCACCGCCCGCCCGCATTCGAGCGGCCTCGGGGAGGTGGTCGGATCCGGTGGGTTCGCGCTCGCCGTGATCGCCGGATGCCAGCTGCTGTGCCGCTCGGCCGCGGCATCCGCCGTGGCGCTGCCGCTGCGCGCGGTCGGGTCGATGCCGCTCACGGCCTACGCCGGCCAGATCGTCGTGTGGGCTCTTGTCGCCGCGGTCGCCCTCGGCGACGTCAGTGATCTCGCGGGGATGATCGACCTCCACCTTTTCGGCGCGTTCGCGCTCGGGACGATCGTGTTCTGCACCGCATGGGCGCTGCTCGTCGGGCGCGGTCCGCTCGAGAGCGGGGTCGCCGCCGCTGTTCGCTGGATCATGCCGCTGCGCGTGCGCCTCGCGGCCTGAGACGAAGACCGCCGGCGGCCGTCCCCCGCACCCGCCGGGCCGGCGCGCGGCGGTCGGTAGGCTGATCCCGTGACTGAATCCTCCGCGCACGGCACCAATGAGGGCGCTCTCTGGGGTGCCCGCTTCGCCTCCGGGCCTTCGCCGGAACTCGCCGCCCTCAGCCGCTCGACGCACTTCGACTGGGCGCTCGCGCCGTACGACATCGCCGGGTCTCACGCGCACGCCGCGGCGCTCGCGGCGGCCGGTTATCTCACGGCCGACGAGGAGCAGCGCATGCACGCCGGGCTCGACGCGCTGCTGGCGGCGTGGAGCGACGGCAGTCTCGTGGCATCCGACGCCGATGAGGACGTGCACGGCGCGCTCGAGGCGGCGCTCATCGCCGAGGTGGGAGCCGAACTCGGCGGCAAGCTCCGTGCGGGGCGCAGCCGCAACGACCAGATCGCGACGCTCGTGCGCCTGTACCTGCTCGACCATGCGCGTGTCATCGCCCGCGACCTCCTGCGGCTGATCGATGCGATCGTCGCGCAGGCCGAAGCCCACCCGTCCGCGATCATGCCCGGCCGCACGCACCTGCAGCACGCGCAGCCTGTGCTGCTCGCCCACCACCTCCAGGCCCACGCGTGGCCGCTCGTGCGCGACCTCGAACGGCTGCGCGACTGGTCGGTGCGCGCGTCGGTCTCGCCGTACGGCGGCGGTGCGCTCGCCGGCGCGACGCTCGGCCTCGACCCGCAGCTCGTCGCGGATAGGCTCGGCCTCGCCCGTCCGGCGGAGAACTCGATCGACGGGACCGCCGCGCGCGATGTCGTCGCCGAGTTCGCGTTCATCACCGCCATGATCGGCGTCGACCTGTCCCGGTTCGCCGAGGACATCATCATCTGGAACACGCGGGAGTTCGGCTTCATCACTCTCGACGACGGGTACTCGACGGGGTCGAGCATCATGCCGCAGAAGAAGAACCCCGACATCGCCGAACTCGCGCGCGGCAAGGCCGGGCGCCTCATCGGCAACCTCTCGGGCCTCCTCGCGACGCTCAAGGCGCTGCCGCTCGCGTACAACCGCGACCTGCAGGAGGACAAGGAGCCGGTGTTCGACTCGGTCGCGACCCTCGAGGTCGTGCTTCCGGCGTTCGCGGGGATGGTCGCCACGGCGCGGTTCGACGTCGAGCGGATGGCATCCCTCGCGCCCGCGGGCTTCTCTCTCGCGACGGATGTCGCCGAGTGGCTCGTCAAGCAGGGCGTGCCGTTCCGCGATGCCCATGAGATCTCCGGGTCGCTCGTGCGCGCGTGCGAGGAGCGGGGAATCGGGCTCGAGGATGCCGACGACGAGCTCCTCGCGTCGGTGTCGGCACGCCTGACTCCCGCGGTCCGCGACGTCCTCTCGATCGAGGGGTCGGTCGGCAGCCGCACGGGCGCGGGCGGGACGGCGGGCGTGCGCGTCGGCGAGCAGCGAGTGGAGCTCGTCGCGCGTGCTCAGGCCGCGGCGCAGTCGGTCGGCATCCCGGAGAACTGATATTCCAGAAAGATAAGCTTTTCCCTTCTTTCTGCGGAGAATAAGCGATACCCTGCTTTCATGAACAGCCGGGGCGTGGCAGTGATCGCCGACATCGTCGGCTCGCGTGCGCTGGTCGACCGCGCCGCCGCGCAGCGTGCGATCGACGACGCGGTCCTGCGCGTCGAGAACGACCTTCCCCTCGCGCGCCGTGCGCTCCTGCCGACGGTCGGCGACGAACTGCAGGGCGTCTACGACCGCCTCGACGATGCGATGGCATCCCTCCTGCTGCTGCGCCTCGCGTTGCCCGACGGCGTCGAATGCCGCTACGGTCTCGGCGTCGGAGCTCTCGGCGAGGTGCCCTCGCGTGCCGGCGCACTCGCCGAAGGTCCCGGGTGGTGGGCGGCGCGAGACGCCGTGGAACACGTGCACGCGCTGCAGGCCCGGTCCATCCCCGCCGCGCGCACCTGGATCGTCGCGGCGGGCGCCGATGACGAGCCGGTCGCCCTCGCCAACGCGTACCTGCTGGCGCGCGATCAGATCGTGGGAGGCATGACCGCACGGACGCGTCGCCTCGCATACGGGCGGCTGCTCGGACGCACGCAGGCGGACCTCGCCCGGGAGGAGCGCATCACGCAGTCGGCCGTGTCGCAGGCGCTCGCGTCGGCGGGCGTCGGTGCGCTGGCGGAGGGCTTTCGCGCCCTGCAGCGCACCGCAGACTGACGCTCAGCGAATGGCGAGCACGACGACGCCCGCGACGGTGGATGCCCAGACGAGGCTCGCCAGGGTACCGACGATGAACCGTTCGCGGGCGGCGGGCGTGGCGAGCTCCGTGAAGCGGCCGACGCCCTTCAGCGCGACGACGACCGCGATCGCGGCGGGGAATCCGGCGACGATCGACAGGGCGACGGCGAGCCGCTCGAGGTAGCCGATCGTCGTGCCGCCGCGGAGGATCTCCTCCTGGCGCGGTGGTGCGGGGCTCTCGCTCATCAGCTCGACGAGGATGCCTCCGCGTGGCCCCTCGGGCGTGCGTCCGCCGTCGGCGAGGAGGAGCACCCACCGCACGACGGGATTCCCGCCGAGGACGGCGAGCGCGACACCGAGGAGCGCGAGCGCTGCGCCGAGGAGCGCCGGCACGTTCCACGGAAGGACCGACACGAGGATGAGGCACAGCACGACGAGTGCGCTCGCGACCGTGAGGGGACCGGTGCGCGGGCGCCGGATCGACACCGTCACGAGGACGAGCGCTGCGCACAGCGACAGGAACACGAAGATCGCGACGATCGTCGTCGCGAGAAGGTCGACCCCGGCATCCACGCGCCCAGTCTGGCACGGGGCGCCGACGTGCCCCAGTGGGCCGTAGGTGCGCTGATAGCCTGGAACGCGTGTCTGAAACCGTCTCCGTGAGCGCCCCGGACGAGTCCGTGCGCGCCCTGGCGCCCGCCAACGACCCGTCCTTCGACAACGTCTGGGACGAGATCGTCTGGCGCGGCCTCGTGCACGTGTCGACCGATGAGGCGGCTCTGCGCGAGCTGCTGGCCGGCGCGCCGATCACGTACTACTGCGGATTCGACCCGACGGCTCCGAGCCTGCACCTGGGCAACCTCGTGCAGCTGCTGCTCTTGCGCCGTCTGCAGCTCGCGGGGCACAAGCCGCTCGGCCTCGTCGGCGGCTCCACGGGGCTCATCGGCGACCCGCGGCCGACGGCCGAGCGCACGCTCAACACGAAGGACACCGTCGCGGAGTGGGTCGGCTACCTGCGTGCGCAGGTCGAGCGCTTCCTGAGCTTCGAGGGACCGAGCGCGGCGCGCATGGTCAACAACCTCGACTGGACGGCGCCGATGACGGCGATCGACTTCCTGCGGGAGATCGGCAAGCACTACCGGGTCGGCACGATGCTCAAGAAGGACGCCGTCAGCGCGCGGCTGAACTCCGAAGCGGGCATCAGCTACACCGAGTTCAGTTACCAGATCCTGCAGGGCATGGACTACCTCGAGCTGTACCGGCAGTACGACTGCGTGCTGCAGACCGGCGGCTCCGACCAGTGGGGCAACCTCACGAGCGGCACCGATCTCATCCACCGCGTCGAGGGGCGCTCGGTCCACGCGATCGGGACGCCGCTGATCACCAACAGCGACGGCACGAAGTTCGGCAAGAGCGAGGGCAACGCGATCTGGCTGGATGCCGCGATGTGCAGCCCGTACCGCATGTACCAGTTCTGGCTGTCGACGGCGGATGCCGACGTCGTGGACCGCCTGAAGATCTTCACGTTCCTCACGCGCGCTGAGATCGAGGAGTACGCCGCGTTGGTCGCGTCCGAGCCGTTCCGTCGCGCCGCGCAGAAGCGACTCGCCCTCGAGGTGACGACCTTCGTCCACGGAGCGGATGCCGCGGAGGCGGTCATCGCGGCATCCGAGGCGCTCTTCGGCAGTGGTGACCTCACCGTGCTCGACGCGCAGACGCTGCGCAGCGCGCTCGAGGAGCTGCCGCACGCCGACCTCCCGGCGGGGACCCCTGTCGTGCAGGCGCTCGTCGACACGGCGCTCGTGACGAGCCTCAGCGAGGCCCGCCGTGCGATCGCGCAGGGCGGCGTCTCGCTCGACGGCGCCAAGGTCGAGGACGACGCAGCCGTGGTGACGGGTGCGCTCCCCGGCGGCGTCTCGGTGCTGCGCCGCGGCAAGAAGACCCTCGCCGGCCTCTTCGTGGCGCGCTGACGCCCCCGCATCGGGGGAGACCCACCCATGCCCTTCACTCCGAGCCACGCCGTCGTCGCGCTGCCGTTCGTGCGCACGCCCCTGCTGCCGGCGGCGATCGCGGTGGGCGCGATGGCACCCGACCTGCCGCTGTTCCTGCGCGGCACCCCGCTCACATACCAGCAAACGCATACGAACGTGGCGCTCACCGCGCTGATCGCTCTCGTGCTGCTCGCGCTCTGGTACGCCGTGCTGCGGCCGGCCGTGCGCGAGCTGTCGCCCGGGTGGCTGGCCGGGCGTCTGCCGACCGACTGGGACGCCGTGGGCCGCGCCGTCTGGGAGAGCGTGCGGGCGCCGCGGGAGGGCGCCCGCCATGCCGTATGGCGAGACTCGGCGGTGTTCTCCGTGCTGGTGGCCCTCTCGCTTGTGCTGGGTGTCGTCTCGCACATCGTCTGGGACGCGTTCACGCACGAGGGCCGCTGGGGGCTCGCCGCCTTCCCCGCACTGGAACAGCAGTGGGGGCCGCTCCTCGGCTACAAGTGGATGCAGTACGGATCATCTTTCGGCGGCCTGGTCATCCTGGGCGCCTTCGCCGTGTCGTGGCTGCGCCGCCGCGACGGCGGAGCACCCGTCGATCGCGTCCTCGCGCCCGGTATCCGCATCGCGTGGTGGCTGTCACTCCCCGGCATCCTCGTCATCGCGTGGCTCATCGGGCTCGCGGCATACGGACCCCTCAGCCCCACGTGGACGGCGCAGCACCTCGCCTACCGCGTGCTCCCGCCGGCATGCGCGGTCTGGGGTGCGGTGACCCTGGCGCTGTGCGTGGTCGTCGTGGTCCGGCGGCGAAGCCGCGCGTAACGGCCGCCGCTCGCCGCACGAATGGTCCTGTCGCGGGGGGTACAACGCGACGGTGACCGTCGAACGACGCAGTGGCCGACAGGAGAGCTCCTGTCGGCCACTGTTCGAACGATGCGACTACTTGAGGAGCGCAAGCCGCGCGGGGTCGTTTGCGAAGACCTCCTTGGCGTTGGCCTTCGTGACCACGACCGGGTCGAGCAGGTAGACGTCGACATCCTTCTTGCCGTTGTCTGCCGTCTCGTCGGGCGTGGGCAGACCCTCGCCGGACTGCAGGTCCTTGATCAGATCGATCGTCTTTCCGACCAGCTCCTCTGTGGGCTTGGCCACGGTGGAGTACTGCTTGCCTTCCCAGATGGACACGACCGACTCGTTCTCGGCGTCCAGACCTGTCACCACGGGCAGCTCCTGGCCGGCCTGCTCCGACGCGGTCAGGATCGCACGGGCGATACCGTCGTTGGGCGACAGGACGCCGTCGATCTTCTTGTCGCTGTAGAAGCCGGACAGCAGCGAATCCATGCGCGACTGGGCCTTGGCGTTGTCCCAGTCCTGCGTGGCAGCCTGCGTGAAGTCGGTCTGACCGGAGACCACGACGAGCGTGCCGTCATCGATCTTCGGCTGCAGGACCGACATCGCACCCTTGAAGAAGTTCGGCGCGTTCGGGTCGGCGGGGCCGCCGCCGAACAGCTCGATGTTGTATGGGCCGGCTCCCTTGCGCTCGGCGAGACCGTCCAGCAGCGACTGGCCCTGCAGTTCGCCGGTACGGATGCTGCCGAACTGCACGACGGCGTCGACCGCAGCCGTGTTCTCGATCAGGCGGTCGTAACCGATGACGGTGACGCCCGCGTCGTGTGCGGTCTCGAGCACGGTGCCCAGCTGGGTGCCGTCGACGGGGCCGACGACGATGACCTTCGCGCCTTGCTCGATCATGGCCTCGATCTGCTGCTGCTGCTGCGGAACCTTGTTGTCGGCGGCCTGCACGAGCGGGTTGAACCCGGCATCCTTCAAGTCCTTGGTGAAGAGGGTCTCCGCCTCCTTCCAGTTCTGTGTGCCGAGCCAGGGCAGGGACACACCGATCGTCGCGTCGGCCGCGAACCCGGCGCCGGCGCTCTCGGACGGGTCCGCCTCGCCACGGGTGCTGCCGCTGCACGCGCTCAGGGCGAGAGCACCCACGGTGAGAAGCGCGGCCGCGGTGCCGAGCTTCGTTCTCTTGAGCTTCATAGTGTTTTCCTTACTGTGGTGGTGGTTACTGCGGGTTCGTGCGCGCACTCGACCATGCCCTCCGCTGCGAGGGCTCGGTTCCGGCCGCGTACGGGTGGGGTCAGGAGCGACGCGAGGCGTCCTCGGTCTCCTTCGGGGCTGAGGGGTCGTCGCGCAGTCCGGCGGACACGGCGACGGGGGTCTCGGGGGCCGACGTGCCGCCGACCGACCCCGGCTGCTTGCTGGCGAAGAGGCGTCCGGTGATGGACGGCCGGCCCTGCTGCTTGTTGTAGACGTCGAAGGCGACCGCCGCCAGCAGGACGAGTCCCTTGATGATCTGGGTCTTGTCGGCGCCGACCCCCATGAGCATGAGTCCCGAGTTGAGCACCGCCATGACGAGGCCTCCGACCATCGAGCCGATGACGGTTCCGATGCCACCGGAGACGGCCGCGCCGCCGATGAAGACGGCCGCGATGGCGTCGAGCTCCCACATGGTGCCGTCGGATGGGCCCGCCGAGGTGGAACGACCGACGAACAGCAGGCCAGCGAGGGCAGCCAGGATCGACATGTTCATCATCACGAGGAAGTAGGTGCGCTGCGTGTTCACCCCGGACAGTGCGGCGGCGGCTTTGTTGCCCCCCACGGCGTAGATGTGGCGGCCGAACACCGTGCGCTGGGTGATGGTGTGGTAGACGATGATCAGCACGACGAGGATCAGGCCCGGGACCGGGAAGGACGTGCCGGGTCGGCCCGACCCGAAGATCCACGTGAGGTAGCCGAGGACGACCGCGATCAGGCCGAAGCGCGTCACGCTCACCCACACGGGCGGCGCTTCGGCGCCGGAGCGGGCCAGGGCGCGGCGGCGGCGCAGCTCGGACCAGCCGAAGAACAGGATGGCGATGATTCCGAGCAGGAGGGTCGAGTTGTTCATGCCGGTGAAGGCCGGCCCCCACTCGGGCAGGTAGCCGGCACCGAAGTACCGGAACTCGTCGGGCACGGGCACGCTGATGGAGTCGCTCATCCAGATCACGGCGCCGCGGAAGATCATCATTCCCGCGAGGGTCGTGATGAATCCGGGAATGCCGAGCTTGGCGAGCCAGAAGCCCTGCCAGGCGCCGATCACCGCGCCGATGAGAAGTCCGGCCAGCATCGCCATCCACCAGGTGAAGCCGAGATCTCGCGCCGACAGTGCTGCGCTCATCCCGACGACGCCGGCCACGGAGCCGACGGAGAGGTCGATCTGGCCGATGACGATCACCATCACCATGCCGATCGCGAGGATGAGCACGTAGGCGTTTCCGGAGAGCAGGTTCTGGAAGTTGGAGGAGGTGAGCATCCGTCCTCCCGACCAGACATTGAACGCGAGTAGCAGCGCGATCAATGCGAAGACCATCGTGTACTGGCGGAGGTCGCCGCCCAGCACCTGCTTGAGTGACTTCATCGTCCTTGTCCTTCGTCTGTGTTGCGGAGTCGATTGTTGGTGGTGTTACGCGGCATCGGCCGACGTGGTGGTCATGAGGCGCATGAGGGACTCCTGGTCGGCTTCCTCGCGGGGGAGCTCGCCGGTGATCCGGCCCTCGCAGATCGTGTAGATCCGGTCACTGATGCCGAGCAGCTCCGGCAGCTCGGAAGAGATGACGATCACGGCCTTGCCCGCGTCGGCCAGCCGCTGGATGAGCTTGTAGATCTCGTACTTCGCGCCGACGTCGATGCCTCGCGTCGGCTCGTCGAGGATCAGCACGTCGGGGTCGGGGTACATCCACTTGGCGAGCACGACCTTCTGCTGGTTTCCGCCTGACAGCGTCGAGACGCCGACGTCCACCGAAGGCGCCTTGATCCGCAGCGAGTGGCGGTAGTCGCTGGCGATGCGGAACTCATCGTCGGAGTTGATGAGGCCACGACGCACGATGGCGCCGAGGTTCGCCGACACGATCGTCGATTTGATCGTGTCGAGCAGGTTCAGCCCGAGGCTCTTCCGGTCTTCGGGGACGTACGCCAGACCCTCCTCGATCGCCTGGTGCACCGTGGTGGGGTGGATCTCCTTGCCGCCGAGGAACATCTCGCCCGAGCGGTAGTGACCGTACGAGCGACCGAACAGCGAGCGAGCGAGCTCCGTACGTCCCGCGCCCATCAGGCCCGCGAAGCCGACGATCTCGCCGCGGCGGACGGTGAAGCTGGAGTTCTTGCAGATCAGTCGACCGGGCAGCTGAGGGTGTTCGACGACCCAGTCGCGCACCTCGAACAGCACCTCGCCGATCTGCGGTGTGTGGTCGGGATAGCGGTGGTCGAGAGAACGCCCGACCATCGCGCGGATGATGCGGTCCTCGTCGACATGGCCCGCCTCGACGTCGTACGTCTCGACCGTGCGGCCGTCGCGGATCACGGTGACCGAGTCCGAGACCGCGGCGATCTCGTTGAGCTTGTGCGAGATCATGATCTGCGCGATGCCGCGGGCGCGCAGGCCCCTCATCAGCTCCAGCAGGTTCGCCGAGTCCTCTTCGTTGAGCGCTGAGGTCGGCTCGTCGAGGATGAGGAGTCGAACGTTCTTGGACAGCGCACGGGCGATCTCGACGAGCTGCTGCTGGCCCACACCGAGGCTCTTGATCGGGGTGTTCGGATCCGTCTCGAGCCCGACGCGCGCCATGAGCTCGAGCGCGCGGAGCCGAGCCCCGTCCCAGTCGATGACACCGCGACGGACGATCTCGTTACCGAGGAAGATGTTCTCCGTCACGGAGAGCTCGGGGATGAGAGCGAGTTCCTGATGGATGATGACGATGCCGGAGCGTTCGGATGCCTTGATGTCGTGGAACTGCATCTCCTCGCCGTCGAGGAGGATCTCGCCTTCGTAGGTACCGTGGGGGTAGACACCCGAGAGCACCTTCATCAGCGTCGACTTGCCCGCGCCGTTTTCGCCGCAGATCGAGTGGATCTCGCCTCTGCGCACAGCCATCGTCACGTCGTCGAGCGCCCGTACGCCCGGGAACTCCTTCACGATGTGGCGCATCTCGAGGATGACCGAGTTGTCTGCCATGAGAATCTCAACGTCCTTGTGTCGATCTTGTTCGTCGCTGTTGACAGTCCCGAAGGTAGAGTCGCGAGGCCGCTTGCGCAATCGAGTTTCGTAGGCGATATCGAACCGTTACCTTCGAGACTCGATGCCAAGACCGCCAACCGCTCGCGAGGATGCGACATTTCCGGCGTCTGACAGCGGGATCACCGGCAGTCGATGCCCGTCGTCGCGTCGTACCCGCCTCGCTGACGGAGTATGTCTTCAAGAGATGAACTCATCTGTGCGATTCGATTCGAGAGTTGAACCCTGCGCGCCATCGCCAGGCTACGATGCCGGGTGTGAGGACGTCGACGCCCCGGTTCGGGTCGCAGTCGGCGTTGCGTGAGGCCAACAGCCAGCGCATCGTCGAAGCGATCCGGCGCCACGGTGCCCTCACTCAGGTGGAGATCGCCGCGACGACCGGGCTGTCGCAGGCGACGGTGTCCACGATCGTCAAACTCCTGCTCAGTCAAGGGGTGGTGGACACCCGCACCACCGTCCGAACCGGTCGGCGCGCGCAGCTCGTCACTCTCGCGCAACGTACCGGACTCGCCGTCGGCATCCACATCGGCCAGCGGTCGCTGCGCGTGCTCGTCGGTGACAGCGGTCATGACGCCCTGTCCGAACGAGTGCTGCCACTTCCCCCCGACCATCGCGTGGACACGACTCTCGACCGCGCGGCCCTGCTGGTCGTCGACCTCGTGGAGGCGCTCGGGGCAGAGCTGTCAGAGGTCGTCGGCGCGGGCGTGGCACTTCCGGCCGCGGTCGACCCCCGCGCCGGAGTCATCAGGGCGCGCTGGGTGTTGGACGGATGGGATGACGTCGACGTACGTGATGTCCTCGCGCGCCGGCTCGGAGTCCCGGTCGTCGTCGAGAAGGATGCCACGGCCGGCGTGATCGGGGAGAGTCGCTTCGGTGCGGGTCGCGGCTACTCCGACGTCGCGTTCGTTCGCGCCTCGTACCTGGTGGGCGCCGGACTCGTGGTGAACGGACAGGCGCACCGCGGTCGGCGGGGCATCGTCGGAGAGATCGGACACGTGGAGGTCGACCCCTCGGGCGCGATCTGCCCGTGCGGGAGTCGCGGGTGCCTGAACACGGTGGTCGGAGCCGAGGCGCTGACCGGTCTGCTGCGCATGTCTCGCGGCGGGATCACCCTGCGCGACCTCATAAGGCTGGCCGTCCAAGGCGATCCCGGGTGCCGCCAAGTGATCGCGGACGCGGGAGCCGCCATCGGTGCGGTCGTCGCCGGTCTCGCGCTCGCACTCGATCCGCAACGTGTCGTCGTGGGCGGTGAACTGGCCGAGACCGGGGAACTCCTGCTCGCGCCGCTGCGCGACGCGGTCACTCGTCGCGTGCCGCTGACCGGGGATGACGGCGTCGACGTGGTGCGCGGGGAGCTCGGCCTGCAGGCAGAAGTACGGGGCCTGGTCGCGCTCGCGTTCGACCACGCGCGATCGACGGGTCTTGTTCTCGGGGGGAAGGAGTAGACATGGCTCGTGATGATGCGCCGGTGCTTGAGCTCACGGGGGTCACGAAGCGGTTCCGTGCGGTGGAGGCGCTCGTGGACGCCGATCTCGTGGTGCACCGTCGCGAGGTGGTGGCACTGGTGGGGGACAATGCCGCAGGAAAGTCGACGCTGGCGAGAATCGTGTCGGGCGTGTACGTGCCCGACGAGGGCACGATCCGCCTGGACGGCGTCGTCACCGAGCTGGCGAGCCCGTCCAGTGCGTTCCGGCATGGCGTCGCCGCCGTGTTCCAAGAGCTTGCGCTGGCCGAGAACCTCGACGTCGCGGCGAACATCTTCCTCGGGCATGAAGTGATTCGTGGCGGTCTGATGGACAACGACAGGATGGACCATCTCGCGCGCATCTACCTCGACCAGCTCGGTGGCGGTATCCCGCTGTTGCACGCTCCGGTGTCGGAGCTGTCCGCGGGGCAACGCCAGTGCGTGGCGATCGCACGCACGCTCGTCGGCTCGCCGCGACTGGTCGTTCTGGATGAACCCACGGCGTCGCTGTCGATCGCGCAGACGGCACAGGTGCTGAGCTACATTGAGCACCTGCGCGAACTGGGAGTCGGCGTGATCCTGATCAGCCACAGCATCAGCGATGTGCGCGCTGTCGCCGACCGTATCGAAGTGCTCCGACACGGCCGCAACAACGGCACGTTCGACGCGCGAACCACCCGGTACGAGGATGTGATCGCCGCCATCACCGGCGCGAGCCAGTGGCGCCCTGCCCACGGGGGGTCCCGCGCATGACGATGCCGACCGCCGTGATGTGGGACATGGACGGGACCCTCACCGACACAGAGCCGTTGTGGCTGGAAGCCGAGCTGCGGCTCGCTCAGCGATACCGCGCTCAGTGGGCCCATGAGGATGCGCTCGCTGTCGTCGGCACGCCGTTGATCAACACGGCACGCCGTCTGCATGAGCGCGGCGTTGCCCTGCCCCCGGAACGAATCGTGCGTGTCATGGCGCAGGAAGTGGCCAGTCGAATCGACCACGCAGCGGCAGGCGGAGTCGCGCCATGGCATCGCGGGGCGATCGAGCTGGCGACGGAGGTCGCGGCGGCGGGCATTCCGCAGGCGCTTGTGACGTCGTCGCCGATCGAGGTCGCCGCGGCCGTCGCCCGGGCGGCGGGCGTGTTCGCCGTCGTCGTCTCGGGGGACGACGTCTCGCAGCCCAAGCCCGATCCGGCGCCCTACCGACAGGCGGCCGCGGACCTGGGCGTACACCCCCGCGATACGGTCGTGCTCGAGGACTCTCCTTCGGGGATCGCTGCCGGGCGGGCAGTGGGCGCGTGCGTCATCGCCGTGGAGACGGCTCTGCCCGTGAGACCCCAGCCCGGGCTGCGAATCGTTGACTCCCTGACCCAGCTTCGGCTGGCCGATCTGTCACTCGGGTCGTGATGCGGCCCCGTGCCGTCTCCAATCGCGTCCCGGCGCCGACCGACGACGGCGAGTCACGGAATTCGGTGTTGACCGGGGAAGTCACGGCGTGTCGCGGGTCGGCGCCAGGCGCGACACGCCCGGGATGCGAGCCCGATTTGCCGGATCGTCGGAACCCACGTAACTTATTACTTGTTCGCCCCACAGGGAAGAGCGAGAAGGCCGGAAGGCCTCGCCCCCTCAAGCGGAGAACCACCCCACCCCAAACCTCTCGGTAGAGAGAACACGACCTTTTGGTCTAGGATGGGATCCCACTCCTCGAAAGCTGTCGAAGAGTGCTGCTGAAGACGCCAAATAAGTCACAGACAGCCGATTTGACAAGCAGAGCGAGCGGGATAAGATAGAGAAGTTGCCCGACGGGCTGGCTGAAAGCCGAAACGTCGAGCCGCAGATCTAGCTTCGTGAGATGCGCGTCATCGCGTCTGGCTCCGGCCAGAAACGCCGATTTGACAAGCGAAACACGAAGTGTAAGATAGAGAAGTTGCCCTGCAGGGGAGGCCGAGAGGCCGAACGGCAGGAGCATCCGATCCTTGAGAACTCAACAGCGTGCACTTGTCAAATGCCAAATAACCTCGATTCAGCTTCGGCTGAATGAGATTCCTTTGGATCAAAGTCCGGCACTTTCGGTGCCGGCAACGGATAGTCAGCAATGACATCCCTTTGGTCAGATCAAACTCGCTGCTTCAGTCATTTTCCGGCTGATCGCAGCAACATTTCTTTACGGAGAGTTTGATCCTGGCTCAGGATGAAC
>Ga0209922_101030_pt1 | contig 28872 bp, 28 predicted proteins | sample ThiBiot_500_biof_FD_183946 | JGI IMG/M metagenome (GOLD analysis project Ga0209922, IMG submission 183946) | Wastewater bioreactor microbial communities from Cape Town, South Africa - Thiocy_expt_500_biof (SPAdes) | ecosystem: Engineered > Bioreactor > Thiocyanate-remediating > Anaerobic-Aerobic ... | reverse complement strand
AATATATGATACCTAATATATTTGTTGAGAATTTAGTTAGATAAAAAGGATCAATAAACGATAGAAAAAAGGAAATTGACAGTTTAAGGCTAATGAAACTATAATGTTTGATGAATATATCTTAAGTTACAAGATAAATAGCAAAAGTTCATTAACGATAATGTTCTCTCTGAATAAATAAATAAATAACTTTTCTAATATACTTGGTTTCAAAAAAAGCAAGAAGAAAACTTGTTGAATACGTATTTACTTACTCGAATAGGAATTTGTTCATTGGTTTTTGATGGTGGTTGACTAATTAAAACAGGATGTGCTATGTTTTTCTCCTTGTCATCTTCCGTTTTATCAATATCATCAACAGTAATTGTTGGAATATGCGTTTTATATGTCGGTAGATTGCTATTGGAATTATCAATTGTTTCATTCGACATCGATTGTTCAGCGTGTTGATTGATTAAATTAGTTGAAGCATTTGTGTCAACTGGATCCAATGATGATGATGATGGAAGAATTTTGTTGGATTTTCGTTGTCGACGACGTTTACGTTTGTTTTTTGTAGAACTAATTTGTTCATTCTCCGGTTCGTTAACTTCTTGAGCGAGAGCAGAAGGAGAAGAAGCTACTGTTGTTGTTGGTAATGACAATATTTCTTGTTCAGTAGTTTGTTTGGATGGTTTTCGACGGCGTCGTCGTCGTTTTTTCGAATGTTCTGTTTTGATTTCTTGGTCGTCATCATCACTTGGTTCATTAATATTTCCATAGACTTGTTCAATATTATTCGAATAACTCTCAAATGCATCATTAGCATACGGATTTTGTTGATAAGCTAGATAGTTCGTGTAACTATGAGATGTTGGTGGACATGGTATCGATCGATCGAGTGAATCTAAATTGCCAAATAGATATTCGCATGATGTTGAATCAAGATCGTTGATATGATAGATTTGAGGACCACCGTTTTCGGACGAGTCGATTTCATGTGCATTGATCAATTGAGATGAATGAACATGAACTTGTTTTTGGATTTCAACATGACCATCTTCGTATAAGATTGTTATATCGCATAATTCTGGATGATGTTGTAAATGAAATTGTGAACGAAATGGTTTTAATTTGTTTTCTAATTGACGCGCTATTTGCACGGTTGGATTACTTGAACGACGTATTTTACGACGTGGTGTACCGCGGCCACCTAATTTGCTTGTTGGCTGAATTGTGACTATCGTATTTGAATTCAAATTATTCGACCTTGCTGATGTTTCCAATGGTTCAGCCATGGAAATCTGAAAAAAAGATAAAAAGTTTAAATAAAACCATTAAATGTAGAAAAAAAACAACAACAGATATTTAGATAGGATAATCATCTGAATATATATATACTACGACAATCATTATGTACACCTTGAAAGAACAATAGAAATAGAAAACAAAATCGAGCAACGAATTGTGTACTGCATAATGTCATACAATTATTGTTTGCATCCATATTTCAAGGTTAAAACAAACCTTTTTCCTGTCTTTTCCTTCTTTTTCTATTTAAATAAAGATATTCGTATATAAATTGTACTGATATATATGTACGTATACACTTATTTGTATAAAATCTCCATGGTCTAGTATACTTGCTCGAAGCAATTAAATGATCAATTGTTACTTATTATTATCATCATCATCATCACCATCAATTTCGTTTTTCTTTTTTTTTCTCTCTTCTTCTATGGATATGTATGAATGATCATATTGATCGATTGTTTTATCAATCACTGATTGCAGGTGAACTGCTATAGCATTTTTCAACTAAGAGAAAGAAAAGAAAGTATAAACTATCGTATGATATTATTCGTTCGTTTGATTTATTGGATTGTCGTTGTTTTGTTTAAATATGTGACATATCTCAAATGAAAAGAAAGTAAACGCACGCGCAAAGAAAAAAAAGATATTAAACAGTTTTCATCTCTTTCTTTCACTAGACGGCTCATTTCGACATTGTATTCGAAAATCGTAAAAAGCTATTCGATGAAGTCAATCGAATAAATATTCAATAGAGAAAACACAACGAAATACACAAATTAGTTCTTCTTACTTTTCTTGACACACAAGTATTTATTGAATGCATGAGATCAAAGAAGAAGAAGAAGAGTGGATAAGAAAATCGTCTTCTTCGAGTATGAGCTCAACCAAGAAAGTATCTGAAAAAAGAAAGAAAAGTTTTTGTTTTATCGATTTCTCATTTTGTATCATGCATATTCTTCGATTGTCCAATTAACAATGTATATAGATAATAAATTGATAATTAAAAAGGCCCAGATTATCGATTATCTTACCTATCTTTCGCTTCATTATAATAAGCGACGTAATTTATAAGAAAATTTCGTATGTAATTCGTCCGATCAATCATTCATTGATACGTATGTGTATGCAATAATAATAATAAGAAAAAGGAGAGAAAAATATTCGACTCAATTTGTCTGCATATGAACATGCAAATATGAAAAGAGATACGAAACAACCAGACGATATTTCTTTGGTGTTGTTCATTCATTTATTTGTCAATTTGAGTTGCATCATCTTCAAAAAAAAAACTTCTTCTTCAATCAAACAAACCCATTACTATTTTAGTTGAGAATATTCTCTCATTGCTTTTTAACACTCGCGAGCATGAATTAACATATATATAGATACTGTTCAACATATTTCATAGGCTCGTAAAAGCATTCGTTTTCATTTTTAATATGTATGTGCGTGCGTGTGTATGCAGTCTGCTCGTATATACACCTTAAGGAGGCGGAGTGATACGGTTAAAGAGCATAAATAAGCTGCAAGGCATACGTGTAAATACGTAGTTGCATGTACATATATAAAAACTTATTTGAAATTTTCAAATCTGTTGATTAATCAATGAGATCATATTGTACATTAAATTAATTTTTAAAAATCTGTTTCTTTTTCTTTTACTCGTTTCTCTCACAAACGGTAATGCATGCATACGTTTGCATATACACCATGACGATCGTATTTTCATTCCTGCACATTTGGAGGTCGGATGTGTTTGAATGCAGAAGCAGGAAAAAAAGAAAAAAAAGTCTAAATTGCAAGGACAATAAAAAAAAAAGGAATGTTTGGTCTTTTTTTGTGTTCTTTTCCTCGTCATATACGACATTTTTTACTGACTCTTTTTATTAGTGAAAGAACGTGGTGGATACTTTTTGTTTGATTTCTAAACCGGATTTTCGTGTGAAAAACGCGCGTCATTGTAATGAGAAGCTAATCGTGTGTCTCAATGATGAATTTTGCGAATACAGAATATGTTCAACGTGCTTGGCTGATTTTTACGAGACGTAAACAAATCACAGCAACTAACGCACTTCAAACACCGTTACGACGATGTTTAACAATCATTGATTTGACAACATTAGGAGTCGGAAGTACGCTAGGCGCAGGAATATACATTCTTGCTGGTACAGTTGCAAGAGATTTAGCTGGTCCTGGCGTTCTTCTCTCGTTTCTAATAGCTGGAATAGCGTCGTTACTGTCTGGACTTTGTTATGCTGAATTAGGTTCGAAATATCCACGAGCTGGCTCAGCTTATGTTTATTCATACATAGTCATCGGAGAATTCGCTGCATTTGTTACAGGTGAATTGTTTTCGATTGTTTGTTGTACAATTTCTTTTTCTCGAATTTCTTCAGGTTGGAATCTCATTCTTGAATATATCGTCGGTGCTGGTAAGTCAAAACTGAATAATTTATCTTTTGCTGTCGTAAGAAAACACAGATTATTTGGCATAGATAGCATCATCAGCACGAGCATGGACAAGTTCAATCGATTCGATGATTAATTTTCGTATGACTCGATTCTACGAAACGAATTTTCCATTTCCATTCGAGAATTCATCGGGAATGTTTGCATCTTATTTGGATATTGGTGCGTGCATTTTAACTCTGATAACAACAATGATTTTAGCTATCGGTGTTAAAGAATCAAGTCGAATGAATAATATTTGTACAGCTATAAATTTAACAAGTGTTACAAGTAAAATAGCAAAAACGATACGAAAATGAGACTAAAGATTAGTTTTTTTTGTTTTAGTTATCATTCTCAGTGGTCTTTCGAAGATAAATATGGATAATTGGCATATTTCTGTTGATCAAATTAAACAAAATCAAACGATGAATTCAATGGGTAAAGGTGGTTTTCTACCGTATTCATTCTCAGGTGTTCTCTCTGGTGCTGCAACATGTTTTTATGCTTTTGTTGGCTTTGATCTTGTTGCTACAACTGGTGAAGAAACTGAAAATCCACGTCGAGCAATTCCAATTAGTATTTGTCTTGTTCTATTCATCTGTTGTTTTGTTTATTGTTCAGTTGCAACTATTCTTACGTTAATCATTCCTTATTATTCCATACGCGTCGATGCATCACTGCCCGATGCATTCGATCGTGTTGGTTTATCACACGTGAAAATAGCGAGTAAGTCATGCAAATAGACAGCACAAGACTAACAAATATGTTGTTGTTGTTTTTTTTTGTATTGCTCAGTTACACTTGGTGCAATTACTGGTCTTACATCGAGTATAATTGGTTCATTATTTCCTTTGCCACGGGTTTTATATTCAATGGCATCTGATGGTCTTCTATTTTCTATATTCAGTCAAATTTCAAGTCAATCTCGTACACCTGTTTATTCAACACTTATCGGCGGTATAATTGCTGCTTTTATGGCTTTAATATTTGATCTATTAACCTTAGTCGAAATGTTAAGTATTGGAACATTAATTGCCTATACGCAAGTTGCACTAGCTGTATTAATCTCACGTTATGAAAATTCAGATAGTAATTTAAGTGGAACATTATTTTCAATATTAATTATGATTGTTTGTTTATGTTTAATATCGATACATGAATTCGAACAGCAGCATGATTATATAAATCCATTGATATTTATAGTTTTTTCATGTTTAATTTGTTTATTAATCCATTTTGTTTATAAAAAATTCTCGAAACGAAAAGAAAATCTCGATAATGAACTAGGCAAAATATTTCTCACACCTTACGTACCATGGTTGCCTGTGTTAAGCATATTCTGTAATATTTATTTAATGTTAAAATTACGTTTCATAACTTGGATACGATTTCTTATTTGGATGATAATTGGTCTTTCGATTTATTTATTCTACGGCATTCATCAAGCTGGTAGAATGATTATTTCATAGAAATGTTCGAAGTTTTATTTGACTATCAGATTATATATAAATTACGAATATGTATTTGTCATTGCTTGTTTCAACAGAGACAAAAAAAGAAAAAGAACTAACGATTAAATTTGAATAAATCAAAAAATTTGTTTTTTGTCGCTGAAAAATGTTTCGTTTGTGTTCGAGTTGATTTGTCTTGTTCAACACTTGATGCACGTTTATTTACAGTCGGCTTCGAATCAGTCAAACGACTTCGATTGACCGTCGATTGAAAACGAGCGTGATTGGGAAGTTTTTTCGGTTGATGTGATGGCGCGTCTTCGTTTGATGAACGTGCAGCCCAAACATCGGATACCGACGATAGTTCATCCGATGTTTGACGAGCTTGTGGTGCTCGACTAATTCGTCCGTTCGACACGGGAAGAATACGAACAGGCGGTTGATTGATGGTCGATGGTGGAATTGGTGGTTTAGTTGCTGGAAATAATTGTTGTTGTTTGGGATAATTTGTTGAATAGATCGCATTTGGTGAATAGTTTCGTTGTTGTTGAAGAAGTTGACTTCGTCGTCGAACACAATCTTCTAAGAGATTGCCACAAGGTGGATTTGAAGGCTCGTATGACGATGTACGTTTGTTTGTGTACGATTGTGAACGATGATCATTGAGTTGAGTTTGTTTTGAACGAAGAACAGGAATTGTATTCGTATTAGTTAAGTCAGTTGAGGGACGATTCGATGCCGATGGGGCACGAGAATTAGCTGGACGTTGATCGACGAATTTTTCTTTCCAAAATTCATGTTCTTCACGTCGTTTATCAGCAGCTATGATAACATCGAATACTCGATCGAGTGATTCAGGCGTCGGATCAAACGATGAGAAACGTTTTTTCTTCGATGAACTTATCGGTTTAAAAGTTGATGTTGATAGAGGCAAATTCGTATTCGATGCTAATCGTCCTCCGATCGAAGCTTTCTGCTCGGTTTTTTTCAATGATAAATCATGATAAACCTTTTGATTTTGATTCTGTTGTTGTTGTCGACGATGACGAGCATGTTTTTCACTCAATGTATCGAGCGAACTCGAACGAGATAATATTGTACTTAGAATCGCGCTTGAATTTTCATCTTGTTCACCTGGATGATAATCTTTGTAGAATGGCCGATCTATATAATAGACTTTGCCTGTTGGCATTAATTCGTATTGCAAAAGACGACGTTGAGTTTTTTGTAGACTAGCAACTGCTCGTCGTTGTCGTTGATATGGATTTAAATTTGGACGTGGTGGATACGGATATTTTTCTTCACTACTCTCATCTTTTGTTTTCATTATTTGACGATTATTTGTCGTTGTTAATAGACGATTGGGTGTTTCTTTTGTCGGTGGAGTACGATTGTTCACTAGTGTAGAAGTCGAATTCAAGATTGGTTGATCATTTAACGACAATGTTGATGATGATGTTGTACTTGAATCGCGAGTTGTTAAATCATCGAGTGTAGATAGAACTAGAAAAGATTGAAAGAAACATTGATAAGAATTGAATGGAAGTGATTGATTTTGGGGAGACAAAAAATGATAAAACAACAAATAGACATGACGAGAGGAAGAGGGTGACATTTAGATAATACCATCGCCTGAACTAAATGTTCGATCGTCACTCGATTCATCGATATAAGCAAAATTAGATTCTTTAGCATGTCTAGGAGGATGAAGAAATTGATGATGAGACGGAGACTTGTCTGCTCTTGTAGTAGTAATAGTAGCTGCTGCTGCTGTTGTTGTTGTCGGTGGTGGTGGTGGTGGTGGTGGTAGTAGTGGAGGTGGCGGTGGTAGAGGAGGCGATATTTGTGATGATGTTGATCTGTCATTTGTCTCACCAGTTGGTACGACAATTGTCTTAGTATTTTCGATTGATGGTACCAAGATCAATTCATAATTTTTATTATGTATTGGTGATTTATCATTAGCGTTAGTAATAGTTATAGTTTCTGATATTGTTATTGACAAACCTGTATCAAGTTTTGTATATGTCACCGTTGTATACGTTGTTCTCGATGGTTCTTGTTGATCATTGACTGTAGTTTGTTCTGTCATGATGAATTTACCTGAACTTGGTTTATCATCATCAGAATCTTCAGTTGAATTTCCAGATGTATTTGTATTTAATTTAATCGAAACAATACTTCCACCAAATAATGTTTTACCAACTAATGTTCGATTGAGATACGAACTTAGTCGTGTTACATTCTGATATCGAGTAAAGCCAAGTACGAAAATTGAAATAATACTTCCATTTCGAAAGCTAGTTACACTACAAGTCGAATAGTACAATGCATATTTCGTTTTTGTATCAGCAAGTGTCGTTCCGATCTTAAAGAAAGAAAAAAAAAGAGAAAAACTGATGATTTTGCTTGAAGAGAAAGAGAAGATGACTGGTCGAAACATGCACACGCTCGAACTAATTGAATTTTGTTACTTGTTGCATGCACATTCTATCTCGATAGTTGCATATAGAAATCAAATTGGCTATACACTGGAATAAATAATCGAGAAGCAAACGCTCGATCGATCGTTAGATGAACATGAACGAACGATAAACAAGAGGAGTAATAGAAAGATTCTTCTTGTTCTCTTTTCCGAAAAAACTACTTGTAATAATCCTAATCTATCTTCTTTCAATTTCTTGTCTACATGCGTATGTGTCTGCCTGCCTCATCTTCTTCTTTTCTTATTTAACAGTTACTCGGCTGTAATCAAGCGTAAATGATACATTCGACAAGAATAGTCAATCAATGAAATGAATAAGTAATTGTCTAAATGATATCAAGGGAATTAAACGTAAATAGAACTGAGTTGTCTTCGTGTGTATATGTGTCTGCTTTTTTTTGAGGGTGTTTTCAATTTCAATTCCGATCGATTTGAATGAAGAAAAAAAAAAGAAATGCGAGAAAATGAAAATCATTTGATGTTTTGATCCACGAGAGATTTCGAAGGAAATCTAATAAACTAAAGAGTTTAGTATACAAATATTGATTTAGTGAAAAAAATACCGAGATAATCTTATTACTGAAACTTACCAATGAACAGAATTCTCTTTTATAAGTTTTTGCTAGAGTCGATGATGGATCGAAAAGTAATGGATCAAATACAGCACGAACAGAAACACTTCCAGAATAATAATCTGTTGTTGTTTGATCGGCTTTTTGAACTTAAAAAAAAACACACGAAAGATAATGATTGATAATAAAATTACAAAATGAAGAAAACCTAAAGTAACAGCAAGGACAACAGCTGCGACAATGGCAACGAGAACAACAGCTATAGATGAGCCGATAAATATTCGACGGCGTGGTGCACGCGAACGAGAATTGGATGTTGTCGGTTGATCTTCTTCATTTTCGCTTCGACCTGGTCGACGATAGGAAATTAATGGTTGAGGAATTTGACCGTTCTGTAATTCAAGTGTTGATATCACAGTTTGATAATATTGACGTGAAAGAGGAGGAGATGCATGCACAGCTCGGCCAGCAATACGTTTCCATTGTTCTAGATTTAAAAGAACAAAAAAAAACATCCATGACTCAATGTATCTCGAGAATCTATTTACCAGTATTATGTAGACCGGGCATTTCGTTTAGATGTAAATCTGTTAGAGCTGTATCGGTAACAACTTCATCGAACATTTTTATTTCCTGTCGAACTGTATGTGGATTTCGCTAAGATTATTTTGAAGATACAAAACAAAAAAAAATAACGATTGATCAAAAAAGAAAAATCAATGATTTACTCGATGAAGTTTATCTTCAGGAATAGGTGGTAAACGTCTCGGTGGTAGTACTCGTCGTTCTTCATCTAATGACATTGCTATGTTTTCTTTTGTTGATATTGAAAATGATCGATCAATGTACAAGTTTTTTAACGTTTCATTTGCGCTGGGCACACGTTCGTTAAGACTGAAGAAGAAAAACAAAAGAAAAAGACTCAACTGACTCTTCAATAATTGTTCTTTCTTGCATTCACTCATTTCGGATTAACATTTCAAAAGAAAAATATTAGTAATTTAAATGTCAACGACGCCAACTCACGTATTCTGTTGATCATTATTCAATATCTTCTGTCGTTTCCATCGTAATGGTGGTCCTGAATTTTTGTCATCTTTTTCGTCGTCACTACTGCAACTACTGAGAACAATAGTCGATGATGTACTATTATTTGACTGAGGATCAAAACGAATATACGATATTTCGGCATCATTGTCATTGCTTCGTTTCATATCGGTTTCGTTGCTTCCATTCATGTCTTTGTTTCGTCTTCAAAAATCTTTCAAACTGTTTTTTTCTTTTCGATTTCGGCTAATGATGTCAATGGAATAGTAGTAAGAAACGAAATTGAAAATTGCTTGTGCAAACAAATACACCCCATATTTCTCTCTTCTTGTCTTGTTTTTTTTTTTATTTTTTTTTAACTCAATAATTGCACTTCAATAATGTAAGTGCTGGTAAAAAAGAACAACAACAACGACGACGACAACGACATGAAAAGATTGTGAGAGAAAAAAGAAACGTTTAACTTATCAATTTGGAGTTCAAATCAGTAGACATACACAGCTATCTTTTTATTTATTCGTATATAAAAGTTGTGTGAACAAGACTTAACGGAATGTACTCTCAAACCATTTGAAAAATCAATAGTTGATATTACAGAATGAATAAAATGCAGATGTAAGTCGTACTAATAGTATCTTGATAAAGTCGAAGATAAACATTCTTCTCAATGCATACTTATCGTTATTATCATAATTGAAACAGAAATAATTTAATGAAAAATAATATTATTCTACATTATTAACATACTTGTTGTATTTGTATATGTCATCAATAGACAAGAAAAAAAATAATCATTACAAGTTAAGTACAAAAAGAAAAATGATCAAACGAGACAAATCATTTATGATTTTGTTGCTGCCTGTCTGATTATTAGAAGAAGAAGAACTAAACAAGCCAGTTTGTCTAGACTAATTTTTAAAATTGAGCAAGCAAACATGCTTCGATTGACGTAAGTTCTCGACTATAAACTCGTAGTTCATCAAGATAGCCTTGTAACGTAGTATTAACATCAGTTGGATTACTGCAACGCGGCGAACCGAGTAACATATTGCCAAAAGTTAAGAAGTCTGCAGTTCCACTTGCTGAGTAAATCTTAGCAGCTGACGACGAAGCATATAAAACTCCATTAATATATAAACGATCCCCATTAGTTGGACTATATGTTTCAACAACATGTATCCATTGATTATTGGAAACGACAGGACCAACTGTTGTGATTGAACTGGCTGCATTATAAACTCGACTAATTATTGTACCAGTTGAATTAAAATTAATAAATGGTGTACACCAACTTAGACCTTTGAATAAGTTTATTAGATACGTACGTATATAGGAATTCCTTTTTTTTCTTTTGAAAATAAATTTCTACCTGAACTATTCGCAGAGACATGTACGAGCGCGCCTTTTACAATAGGATATACCCAAAAAGCAATTGAATACGAGTAATTTGATCGGCCAAGACTAAGCAAACCTCCGACTTGAACATATGAACTCGAACCTGACAACGAAACAGCTTGATCTCTTCGACCCGTTGTAAACAATGCTCCAGAATATGTCAAAGATAAAGAATTTGGACCACTATCTGTATAATCTCCATCAAATGGAAAATGAGCAACTAACGATACATCGTTCGATATTTCACATGAAGTTTTAGCATATAGAAATATTTTAAATTCATCAATATAACCTGAATAATAGGGTCGACCTATTGTTCCATCGATTTGAGCATATCCAATAGTAGCTGATGCATTTGTTCCTAAATATGGCCCAATACCAGTCGCTGAACTTGCATCAAGAACACCATCGAGATAGATCAATCGTTGTCGGTTAGCATTGTCATAGACAAATGTTGCGTGATACCATCTTGAGTTTTGTAAGACCGCGGTACCTATTGTATCATCGCCATAAAAACCCATATAAAGCCTACCGAGATGTGTCATTAAAAACAAACAATGCCGGTACGTATTTGATTGACTTTGTTGTCCAAAAAATGCATTATCTTGTGTCGGAACTCTTGTTAAATAAAACCAAAATTCAATTGTAAAACTTCGATTATAAAAATCCATTGGCGGTACTGTTAGTCGAGTGAGATTCGGAGCATCCAGACTGATAGCACTGTCAGCATAACCATTCGTATAAGTTACTGAACCAGAACTAACAGCTGAATAAGTGCCTGTTTTATCATTGGTATTTGATTCGAATTTATAGTAGGCAATGGGAGGTTCAAATACAGGAGGCAGCATGACACAAGCTACACCACAGACTGATGTACTTGTCGTTGTTGTGGTTGTTGTTGTTTGAGTTGAAGTGGAAGTACTATCTGTCGTTGTCGTAGGTGCTAAACGTAGAAAAATGATTTTCAAATCATCTACTTAAGAAAAAAGATGTTACTTGTTTCTGTCTCAGTTGTACTCGTTATTTGTGAAGATGTGATTAAATTATTAATCAATAGAATTGGTAATGCAATAGCTACTACAGCAAGTAGAATCAAAACAAGTACGAATGCTATTGTTCGTGGCCATGTCGCACATCCTAAACATCCAGTTTTTGTTTTCTCAGTCACAACATCAGATAGTAATTGATTTTTTGTTAAAGTTGGCGATGGTACAGGCGACGTCGATTCCCATAAATGTGGTTGTTGCAATTCTAATGATGAGGATAGCTAATTCGCAAAAACAAATAAAAATCATTTTTTCAGCAAAACATCTCTCTCAGATACTCACACGACGTGAATTATCTATCGTTATATCCCAATTACTAACTCTTGTCGAAGCTACAGTCTAAATAATCAAAGAGTCCACAGAGCAGTACGTTTTCTAATTCAAAAACATACAGTATGCTGATTGATCATGCTAATAAAAAAAAGTGACTTTTACTCAACTGATCCTTCTTTTTTATTATAAAAAGAAATGAAATCTTTGCAATGCACGAAAGATGAAATTCAATCTTAGTGCACGCTGATGAAAACAAAAAAAAATCAGACAAAACAAGAAAAAAACTGAATATCACAGTCGATGATTCTGTTCTTCAGGATTTTTTATTGATGGAATTGTTGACGCATCCATTGAGCTTGTTGTGAAACAGGTAAAAATGCAGTTGGCTTACGAATACCAATAACACCACAAGCAATACGTTCACCGGAATCACTTCAATTTCGAAGAAATTCAATAATACATCAAACTAAAATCGATTTTCTTACCCTGTTTTCATGCTACGTTCATTCTGATTTAAACCAAGATCATCTTCACGTTCATGAAGAACAAGAGCACGACCAAAGTACTAAATAATAGAAAAACAACAATAAATACAGCAACACTAAACAACTCACTCCATCAACGCCAATTAATGATGCTCGAGGAATTTCAATAAATACTCGTGCATTACCTAATTGATCACTGACAACATTGCCGAAATCGCCCCAATGACGTTCAGTGCTTCGTTCGCTGCCATGCTAAAAGTTTTTCAAACAAAAAACAAATCGAATCGTAGCAACACAATTTACTAACACGTTGAATATAGGGATTGAAATGTGCGCCAGCACTTAAACAAGCATTTGTAAGATCACCTTGTTCGTGAACATGTAAACCGAAACGACTGTTTGGTTTGAGATTAAAGATAACTCCTTCGATAATAACTGGTGCTCCTTCATTTTGTTGAGTGAGTGTAACCGAGCCAAAAGCGTCATATTGAGGTGCTGATTGAAGTAAAACAACGCCGACTAATGGAAAGTCAGCTGAAACAAAACTTGTGATGCATAAAGCAAGAACTAAACAAGTCAAAGACGAATGCATTTCTATCGATAAAATTTAAGAAGAAAAGTAAGATTAAATCGTGAATCGAACGATTTATATACACAGAATACGAAGAAAGATATCGATATCGATATCACTACGCCCTAGATCTATCTCAGATCAAGGATTATCCAGTCATTTCGATATATGATTCGTGGTTTTTTTTTCTTTCTAAATAACTATACAATTTATTTTCACAAACACGATAATAGAGATGAAAATACAATTTAGCATTTTTTTTGGGGGGGTATTTTGTTCTCTGAATTTAATCTAACACAAATCGAATTATTTATAAAGTTAATTACGAACTATACACGAATATTTCTCTCTCACGAACGAAATGCACGAAGAAAAAGAATTTCTATTTTCGAAACGATCGGCCCGGTGTCGCAAGTGTATTCAATTGTTGTTGTTGTTGTTTCTTAATCGTCGTTGTCGTATTATTCATCGCACTAAATTGTCCATAGCCCGATGATTTCACGTTTTTCAAAACGACTCGTTTCGTTGTCGTTGCAATTGCCGATGCTGTCGTCGTTGTTGTTCGCATTGGTGTCGCATATTTCGATGCTGGCATTGTCGTTGTTGTTACCGGTTTATTTCGAAGTGGTGTGAGAATATTTTTATTTGCTGATGTCGATGAAACACTTCGTTGAACGATTGTCGATTGAACTTGTTGAGGTTTACGAATGCCGGTGGTTGTTGTTGTTTTGTTGTAACGCAATGGAGTTGAAACACCGCCATCGTCCGACATATGACCGTTGCTTGCCCAACGATTACCGGCACCGCCACGGATCCATTTGGCGTTGTTTTCGTTGTTTCGACAGCCGGGTGAATCTAAATTCACGGATTACGACAGAGAAATAAAAAGAAAAAATGCGTACCGGTTGATGTTGATCGACGTTTCGAGAAACGATTTTCGGATAAAACCTAAATGATAAAAACAAAAGTGAATCTTTTAAACAATAATCGAAATTCATTCATACGAGAGATTTTAAACTACGAATTTCGTTTTTACATTGAGCCATTTCTTTGAACAATTCTTTCATTTGAACTAAATAAAACAAATCGATTGAAATTCTCGATTAAAATCTTCGATAAACAAACCTTGTTCAGGTTCTTGTTCGAATGTTTCATTTTCATCTTCGATCGGAAGCATTTCTTTGACATAAATAATTCCACGATTTTCATCAATGATTTCAATTGCATCATCAGTCGAAAAGCCTGATTCAACAATATAATATTCCTTTAAAAAAACAATCAATCAATCAATCAATCTTCTGCACACATTGTCGAACTTACTTTGCATGGTAACGAAATCGGTAATTCGTCATCACGAATTCTAAACCAAAAACAGTTCGTTTTTTCCACAAAAGAAAAAAATCTATTCAGCATACGTTTTCGAATATTTTTCATCGTTATGAAATTGAAACAATGATAAAGGTCCGTAGGTATATTGACCATCAGCTACGGCATAAACAAGTTTATTATTCGGATCGGCATTGTGACGATGTTCTAAATGAATTTCATGATGAATAATCTTTCGAACGAGCAACTCAACTCAAATCTACCTAAGATAGCAAACGGAAAATCGAATGGAATTACAATATGTGTCGAATCCATAGTTAGCAGACAATGATTGAGAAAATGAACGCTGAGATTTAACAATGAACATCGTTGAAACAAAGAACCCGCAAGTTTTTTTGTCGTGTGTGCGTTCAAATGAATACGAAAAAAAGACAATCGTCGAGTTTTAAAATCTAAAATATTTTTTTATTTCGTTTTTCTGATTGAAATTTTCGACAGAAAAAATATTTTTTCTTTTATTCAGCGAAAATAGATGTCACCAGAATGTATAAATATATTTCTGTTTTCCACCCGATAATATATAATAATAGGCATCTATTTGAAAGATTATTATTTCTCACCGAAACAAACGAAAATAAAAATATAACATAGGAAAAAAAACGACAAAGCATATTGTCAACTAATAATCGCAAAGAAAAAAGCCTAATCGAAGCAAAACTAATAGTGTCCGTTTAATAAAATAGACAGTCAGGCGGCAAAAGAAGAGAAAAACGAAGATTATATTTGTTGTTTGCTTTTTGTTTATACATATTAACACAGACACACACATACACGGATATGCATGTAGACCATTTCGTCGTTTATTAATAGGAATTCTATTGCATAGCAGAAGTATTTATAATTTGTGTGAATGTGGAATGTTTGAAGAGAAACAGATGAATTGTTTTATGGTTCTTCTTCGATGGTTTTCAATTCTTTACGACGACGTTCTTCGTCTGAAAATTTCGACGAGATAAATTTTGTTTAATTGAAATTTAAAATCAAAACAAACCTGCTTCTCGGACCCAACGTTCTCGATTTGATTTCAAGTAGTCTGACCATGGTCTTCGAACAGCTGTCGGTCGTGGTATTGGCGTTGTCATTGATAGAGGTAGTTTTTTGTCAGTTCTAAGCAAAACAAAAACAACAAAAAATAGTACAAATCTGTTATCAATTTTTCTTCCGTACGCATTGTCGTCATTCGATGATGCTGCTGACGACGATGGTGTTGGTGATGATACTGTACTTCGCTGTGGAATCATTGGCGATGTAAGTTCAGAATCGGGAAGAACAAATGATTTTAATACTTTTTCTAACATATCACCCATAACAATAAACGATGGTTCAACGATATATTGAATAAAACCTTAATTAGAATCATCGTCGATTTTTTTTCTTCTTTCGAATTCAACTAACCAATTTGTGATTCAGCAACAAGTGTGTTCTCTCGATCGCATAAAGGTGAACATGGCAAGCCTAATTCTTTTTCTTTTTCACCCTGTTTAAAAAATTCTTCCATGAGTGATTGTGTCCAGGATTGATGAATTTCCCATGGTTTGCCCGGATGACTTATATCAGCACAATGAAGAACAAGCGCCAATGCTTTAGCTTTTTCAATACTAGAAAATAGAATACATCGTTTTAGTTTCCAGTTCGTGCTCTTTGTTTTTCAAAAACATACTTCTCCGGCATACTTAAAAGACTTTTCATCGTTTTAAGTTGTGTAAAATGAGAACTCATATCTGTTGCAAGCACCATTTCAATAACAAGGTGTCGAAAATTTCTTTCAAATTAACAAAAAAAATATATATATTAGTTTTAGTGTTGAGTGTTCTCACGTACTTGTATTCATCGGAAGTGAATTCAGAAAGAATATTATAATCGTCTATTCTCATTATACGAAATGCTGCACTAACATGATGATTTTCTAGGACAGCACGATCATTATAAATCAACGCTACATCCGATCTTGATTGAATATGAAAATTATTCGATGTTCCTGTATGTTCAAAATCATGTATAATTGCTGCGATAAACATTGCAAATAATTCATGATCATTCAACCAATTCTAGTAGACAAAATAAAAACATTTCGCAATGGATTTGTACGATCAAATCAATGAAAACTTCAAGGCAACTACAACTACAAGCTACTTGAATTTCGACTAAGAACTAAGATGATCAACTACAAAAACTAAAATAAACAAATAAACTCCGTTAACCTCTACCATAAGACCAGAACTGTAGATGATTTGATAGGTGGTTTGAAGAACATCAGCAGCATGTATAAGATTATGATATGGATTTCGATATTTGCTATAGCCACTTTCCATTTGTTCGAGAAAATTTTGTAAAGCTGTGATAGAAATCTTAAAAATGACAAAACGAAAAACGAGATCATTTTCAATAATTTCGGTTCTTTTTCTTTTTTTTTTATTACCCGGAGTTTATTTGGTAGATTATATCGTTGCATTAATTCAAAACCCACATAACGTAAACATTGACCATTTGTAAATTCATTAACAGAAAATACATCAAATGTCCATTCGTTAATTGTCTAAGTAGAAAACAAAACAAACGATTAGACGCACATTTCTCAAAACAATCAAAAGAAACAAATAAAGCACATCAAGAGTAACAATAACAACAACAGTTAAGCATGCATTCTTGTGCAAATTGAGAAGAAACTTAAACTCCGAAGAAGAGATTGATTTAAATTCTCTCCTAACTGTTTGTCGTGTGTGTTTTGTGAAGAAACAGAGCAGACAACTACTGAATGTGTGAAATAACATTGAACAAGATAATTCGTGATGTAACTATCGGCTGTAAATATTGAATGTGCATAACAACGAAGGAAAGATATGATATTCTTTTTTGTGAAATAGAAAGACAAGTTAGATCGGTTGAGAAACTGATAGATGAAAGGAAAGAATAGGATAGATTGCTTAGCGTTGTTTTTTGTTGCTGTTTAAAGAATATTTTATGGTGAATCAAAATACCTTAAATTTAATGTCGATAGACAGACGTCTCAGGTACCTAGAAAACATACACAAAACAATGGATGCCAATTCGAGCGATACATCCAAATAACAGGGGGGACAGGGAATTTATCACATGCACACACAATTCGAATCGATCAATGATCGATTGGAATTGTCTCAAGTAGAACAAAATGTTTAGTAGGTAATTTCGATCAATTTGCTTCTTGCTTTCGCTTTCTTTCTTTCCTTTTTCGGTTGATTTAGGACAGTTTCATTTTGGTTTTTTGTAATCATACCTTGATTTTCATATGTAGAGACCATTTTTTAACAATCCTGATAAAAGGGTGATGAGAAGAAAAAGTGAACGAAGAAAATCAAAATCAAAGAAAATATTCAATATTTAAGAAAAAAGAGTAAGAAACAGAAAATATATAGCAAATGTAAGAGAAAAAGAGAACATTTAAAGTAGACGACAAAAAATGCGGGCTGCATCTAGAGTTAGAGCGACTGCTTAGGTCATACCTGGAACAGCTGCAAGACAGAAGAAGAAAAAAAAACAAGGTCATTTTATTTGTTTAGTTTTTCTTTCTGAATGTCTAACATTGATTCAGATGATTTTCTCATGGATACGAAAGAAAATGAAAACATCGACATGAAATAATCACGTACCTGTCAACCATAATACCAGCACGAATAGCTTGAGCAACACTTTTGAATTTAGGTTTATCCGATGGTCGTCGTTTTATTGTCGACATTGATCGTGTAAATGTCATAGCTAGCCAATCTCGAACTTCATTCGGAACGGAATCCGGCTCGATTTCAGACAATGCATTATCATCTTCTTCCATGAGTCGTCTATGACAAGAGAAGAAAAGAGAAGAAAATTAGAAATGATTATTAAATAAAAGATTTGACACGAAGTGAAACATTTTCATTCTTTGTTCTATGTTAAAATTATTAATTTCTCATTTTTGAAATATATTGTAATTATCAACGACAGACTCTCTACTTCTTTTTCTCACTTAAACATTAAAGAAAAATGAATTCATCCTTGAAGACAACATCTTCAATGTTAAAGATGATAGTAGGCGTTCTTCTTTTTTCATGAAAAAAAAACTGAAGAAAAAAAAAGCCATGAAATCCTCATAAAAAGAAGCATTGTCTTCTTTAGTTTTTTTTTTATCTCGAAGATTTAAGAAAGTATGAAGGTTATTTCTATTTAAGCATGCTAGAATAGGTTTATAAATATAAGAAAGAAAATCAAGATCTTGACGAAGAAATTTCATGCAACCGTTTGTTATTACAAACATAAAAGCAAAGTAGATTATCCAAATACCATATTTGCAAAATGAATGCTTATTTACAATATTTGGAATTCAGAAAAAAATCCTTTTTTTTTAAGAGCAAAGAAGAAGTATTTGTTGCTAAGTGCATATGGTGTATGAATTTCAAAAAAAAAATGAAATTGTGTTCAGTGACGAGCTTGAAAATGTGAAGATGAATGTGCATTTCTCATGCGCTTACCGACGTATGGGCACGACTGGAGGTAGTCGCTGCTTTTGTCTGTGTGAATAGATATACAAGGTTTTTTTTGACGTTGAGGTTGAAATTTTTGAGAAACAAGGGAATAGTAGGAGGGGTTCTATGAAATGAAAGACTACGAATAAGTCGTGTGCTGTTACATACCGAGTTTCATCTTGATGAACGGCTTCGAGAACATTGGCTGTGTATTCTAAATTACGCACTAGATCATCTTTTCTTATTAGTATATTGCAATGAAGAGCAGCAATGATTGTCCGTAATCTAAATCGAAACAAAGAAAAACAAAACCATTAGAAATCTTCTGTTTTCTAGGCAAGTTTGTTTGTTTGTTGTTTTATTAAATCACCAAACAAATCTCGTTTAAGAAGATTGAATTAGTCATTTTCAAAGGGATTCGCTTGTTTGCATATTATATTATCTAATTTCTGATGTGTATAGGTCATGAGATAATTACTTTCATAGGTCATAGAAAGGAAACAGATTCTTGATAAGAAAATTAAATTTCGTTTTATTTATACTTTTCTTTTGTAAAAAATAAAGGAATAAGATTAATAAAGAAAGCATTATCTTTACCTTTCACTGCTTATTTGTAATGCATCGAACGCAGTAGGCGACGGCAAACAACTGAGATCATGTAATGTTGTAACATCATGTTCAATGATATCGTGTTTGCTATTCGTCTGAAGTGAATCGATATTAGCCGAATTGCCACTTGATTTCGATTTGTGTGAGAAGATTGGCGATAAATTCTCTGACAATAACATAATAGATAGTTTTCGATTGTGAATAAGAAAAGCAAAGAACAAAAAGTCGAATCGTTCCTATTTGAAATAGATTGAGTGTGTCGTCTGCCCTAGTTTTGTTACTGCTGTTGATGTCGTTGTTCTAGCCGAGATTCATGACAAAAGAAAATCCTCCTGCTTTCTTCCGATTGCTTCTTTTTCTTCTTTGCGTGTATTTTCTACTCGGTATGATTATCTAATGGACATCCAAATAAAGAAGAAAACAACTGACAACAGATTTTCTGCGTACTACATTAATGAAGAGAGAAAAAGAAATAGATGATAGAAAACAACTCAAGTTTGCATGATAGATATCTATGAAAAGAAAAGAAGGGAGACACAGAGAAAGATAGGAAAAAAAAGAAAGTGAAAACGGAAAGAATAGAAAATAACTTTCGAGTATTAGGATAATGCATATGTATACATATCAAAAGCGATGGCATGGCTAACATCTTTCATTGTAAATGTCATTAATAACACGCTTTTCTACGGCTAACAAAGTCATCTCGATCGAATTTCGAAAAATTTCAAAATCTTACTTTTAATTTTACAGCAAAACGTCATGAAAAAAAGCAGATATATTGTCAAATAAATGTTTAATGTTAAAAAATGAAAGAACATTCTCAGCTAGTAGTGTTTCTTTTTTACTTGCTGATTTCTATTGTTCTCATCTTTACTTTTTTTCGATCGTGATCGAACGGAAAGAAATAAAACAATTGTTTTCTTATAGAACATTCTTTTCCCCCCCGAAGTTAAACATATAGGTGTTTTGTTAGCTAACCAGTTTCATTATTAACGAATGCTGCCGCCGTCGCAGCCTTGGACGTTTTTGATGAATGATGATGGTGATGATGATGTCGTTTGGTACTCGTTGCTCCCGAAACTAAAAGAAAAAATATTTTAAACAGTGATTTTTCTTTTACGAGACAAAAAATAAAAGAAAAATCAAATCAAATCACACCATCAATCATTGAACCATCGTTTAATTTAACGAGTATTTGACCAGTGACATTATGTCGGTAAAATTTCGCCGGTGCCACATCTCCAGGAAACTGAAACATGATCTGTTTCTATCTTTGACTTTCGATCAAAGATTATAAAAGCAAGAAAGCTCGACTTTGTCGTTGACGATCTGTCTGTCTATCAGTCTGTCTGTCTGTCTGTCTTTGTCTCCTTTTACTTCTTCTTATCTAATTGTCAATGCAATGTTTAAATACTCTAACATTTTTCCGATGTTAATAGAATGAGATGTGTATGTTCATCTTTATCATCATCGGAGTTTCTAAAAAGCAATAACAATATTTTCGCAGATATAGAAGAAAAGCAATAAGAAAGAGAGTTAGAGTAAGAGAGTGCTCTAAATTATCATTCTCATCATCATTTCTTATTTTTTTATTCTTCTCTTCCGAAACGAGTATTTATATCATTGACTTCCGATGAGTCGTCGATCTACTATCTCGACAAAACTAATCCTGCCTATCCGATTTGCCTTAAAGCTAATTCTTCTATAGTCAACATTGATTTGACTAATTTAAAAAGGATGCAAAAATATTAACTTGAGTACAGATTGATTAAAGTAAAAAAGAAACATGATAAGAACGTTAAACAGCTTGATTTACGTTAAGAATAGATTTAAGATCGTTGAGAAGAAAAACGGAAACTTTCATTTCTCGATATCATCATTACATGACCTTGTCTATCATCAATCTCTGCTAATAGAATAGTTGACAGAGATTCGATTAGTCGGTTTGTACACATGGGCGATAATTGTTTATTTGACAACAATGATAGATCGATCGATTTTCAGACAACTTTTCCTAGCAAACACTTATGTCAAAATTCGATATTAATAATAAAATCATTAATATATTTTTTTCTACGTATTATTTTCAAAGCAAAAAAATGTCACGTTCTTCTTAGAGTGCAATCGGTATAAGTTCAGTTGATTAGTTTTTTTTTCTTTAGCTTTAATGGATATCTTTCATGCAATGGTTCGTACGGACCAAAATATGCTAAGCGGGCATTCAGTGATTCTGACAGCTGACGATGGATGACGTCAAATAGTTAAGAACATTCGAAGCGTAACCTCGGGCGTTTTTATATGCGCGAACAAAAGGAAAAAAAACGAGAAGACATATCCTTGTCAACCATTGATCATATCACAAGTCATAAAACGTTGAGTTTTTCTTTATTAAACATGACGGAAGTTTTCTTTTCTCTTGCACATAGAAAATCTCGCTTAGAGTTTAATCAGATAAGTTTGATTTAAATCTTTCATTATCTCTCTTACCTTTGATTGCTTTCGATGCTGGATTAGTTAACGAAGTTCCAATAATAATTAATGATGAACCTGTATTCAGTCGAATTTTTCTTCCTGGCATTATTATTTTTTTCTAATTGATATGAATAAATTACGTTCTTGCTTGAGGTTATGACTATAAATGATTAATAGTAGTCGTTTTTTTATTGCTCGTCTCTTCTTAATTATATTTTGCAATTAAAATTAAAAATAATACTTACGTTTGAGAGATTTAATGTTGTATGTTTTAGTTGAGTTTAGTTTTGTATGTGTCAAACGGGAGAAATCAGTAGCAAATAAATAAATAAATAGGAAGACGTGAGGGCGGTGTTCGAACACCGTTTTTAAATAGCATTATCTTTTTTTTGTAGTGACGTTCAACTGAGATTTGTGTGCTAGTTGTAATGTTGATCACACAAGAAGGATTCCAGAAGAACGACAGAGAAAAGAGAAGAACGAGAAAATATGATTTTTGTGCTCATCAACATCCTGCTTTAGAGAAGTAACAGCGACAACGGCGGTTACCTGTGCTATACGACGGCTGTTTGTCATGAGGAATTGTTGCGTTCTCGGTTTTTTTCTTCTTCTTTCCCTCAAAGGAGTGAGAAAAGCATTTTAACTAGAAAAGAAAAATTGGGAAAAAAATAAGAAAAAAAAAGAAGCAGAAGCAGAAGAAAAAAACGGGCAATGAAGGTAAGAAAAAGTAAAGAGAAAAAAAATGACTTGATGTATGAAAAGCGGATGTACGGCACAACACATCAGTCGTGAAAAATAAAGAAAGCTATAGTGACCGACCGTGTGCATTCAAATGCAAACAGGATTTTCCGTTTTTCTTCTTCTTTTCCTCTTCTTTAAACTTCAAGTATGTTCAAAATACTATTCTTTGAAAATAAAAGATAATATCAAATAAATGAGCAAACTGAACCCATTAAATTTGAGTCGATTCAACCAGAATAACCTTTTCTTCTTCTTTTTCTCATTTTCTAAACCAATTAATGCAAGGAAATAGATTGTTATTAAGACCAATTAGTTCGTTTGAATTTCTTTTATTTCATCATACAAATCTCAAAAATAGCCAAAAGAATTGTTGAGCTTTTCCAAAAAAAGAAGAACAAGAACAAGAAGAGAATAAAGAATGTTGAAGCCGATATGAAACGCATACACATCGTCTCGTACGAGAATAACAAAAACAAAAACAACAACAATAGCTTGAAAATTGAAAAACCAATAAAACTACACAGACATTGATGAATAAGAAAGGAAACAGAATAAACTGAGCTTGGTATCAGCACCAGTATTATTTTATTTGCAAGCAGTTGTTTTCGTCAAATGGACGGCATAGAATAGAAATAAAACAAAAAACAAGAAAACTATACAAAATTGATCAAGACTTGTTTTTATTGTTGTCGTGTGTGTATCGTTTGAAGAATCAAGCCAATCGACTAAGATTCTGTACTTGTCGATAGTGATGTATATGTTCGAGTATTTCTCGCTGTTTCTTTCGCTAGTGACTGTTCGTATTTGAATAAATCAGCAAGTGTAACTTCGGTCGATAGATACGTTGGATTCGGTGAGTGACGTGTTGCCGACATGTTTGCTCGTGCTAATCGAATTGATGTTTCACTAAAATGAAATGAAAAAGAAAAGGATATGAATTAATTGAATTGCATTTCGCATTGACGTCTGAACTTTTGAAGATTCATGCTAGCGAACATCGTTCCGTCGGATATTCATGCAGAAAATTAAAATATACCCAAGGAAATAGTCAATTACCTGTTGCTAATCATCGACTGAAAAAATGCCATTAGTTTACGTCGAGTTTGTTTTCTTTTTATATATATATGATTAAGTATTTAACAGTGTTTATCACTCGGGGAAAGCAGAAAAGCAACGGGTGATTTCTTCTTTTCTTACCTTGATAGTAAACTTTCTCGTGCTCGTTCGAATTGTGATGCTGATTCATGATGAAATTGTTGAGAATCTTTAACTAATTTATCTGTTTCATCGATAATCGCCTGTTGACTTTTGCTTAATCCTTGCATATCCGAAAGGTTGCCCGTTGGTCGATATTGTGGATAATCGTATCGAGTATCGTTGGCAACGGACGCATACCGAGGTGTCGGACGATGAATATTTCTGTAGACATCATTGGATGGATGTTGATGAGGATATCTCGGCGAACGAGGATAACGTGGAGGTAGAGGTATATTTTGATTTGATGTTGCGAGAAATGATACATCGAGAAGATGAGGATGAGTCGAAATCGTTTCTTGAAGTGGAATGTTCGAGAGATTTTCTGCACTTGTACTAAGGAATGTTTTCGAATGTCGACTGTGTTTCGATCGAGGCGTATATTCAAGCGTGGAATAATGTGATGGAGGATGATGAACGGAGGATTTTTTCGATTCTAATTCATCGATTCTCATATCAATTTGTCGTTTGGAATCTTCTAAACGTTCACGATAGATAGCTAAACGTTGTCGAGTCAATTCAGCCATTTCTTGTTCATATTGTTGAACTTTTGATTTCACACGTTCGCTGTCCGTTGGACTGCCATCGAATGATAATGAACGAAGTAATGCATCTGTTTCACCGATGATATAATTCAATTTGGCTTCAGTTAATTCGACCCAAATATTCGATCGATTCCAATTCAATGAAAGTAAATCGAGAATATGAGCACGTTCACGACGTAACTGAGATATTTGCTGTTCGATTTCTTTGGGAGATGATGTTCGTGGTTGTTCATAACGTTTGTCATTCGATGATGAATGTTGTCGAGATTGAGACGCAAGTAGTTTTCGTGGTGATATTGAAAGTTCACTGTGATGTTCATAGAGTTCATCTTTTGCCGATGGTTTTGATCGATGAACCGATTGTTGTGTTAATTCAGAAACATCTTCGCTATCCGATGATGAACCTTTGATATCAACTTGTAAGGCAAAATGAGCTTTTGTTGGACGAATACGAGACGACTGAAAACACAAACGAAAGAATTCGAAATAAAAATAGAATAAAAACGAATGAATGAACCTGTTCATCAACAAGAATTCCTGAGTCAGCACTACGTTCTAATGTTGTTGGACGAACTGTCGTTGAATTTGCTGATTGATGATTATCAGTCGATGGGATATAATAATTTCCATCGGTATATTGTGTTACCGTCAATGCTGATGCATGAGCACGTTGTTCGTTTAATTTTCGAATGAAATCAGATCCCGATAGAACAAATGGTTGACTCGGTTGGTGATGATCCGATGATGCAACGGATAGAGCTGGTGAATATGTTGGAACTTGTGTTTGAATGCCTGAATCATCGAATGGTGGATTGATTTCATTGATTGTTTGTGTACCATCGTGTGTAATCATGAAATTCGGTATCTCATAGGACGATACTTGAGTTGATGTTGTTAGATTCTCGAATTGACATTGTAGACTACGATCGAGTTGAGCAGGTGGACTGTATTGACATGATCGATCGACTTTTTCGGGTTTACTAATGTCAATCGATGGTTGTTTTTGTTCGATTAAAATTGGCGATAGAGCAATATCACGTGTAGTTTTACTGAATTTTCTTGGTGTATCAGAATTATCTTCGTTCCAATCGAAAACTGAAGGCACATTTTGTTGTTCACTTGTTCGATAATTCGTATCATAGGCTGGAACAAAACGTGATTGAATGGTTTGTGGTTGAACTGGTGGCGAATAATTTTGAGCTGCCATCGATGGTTGAATATGTTTAGTTGCTTTATGTGATTGTAGTGATGGACTACGCCATGTTGTACCACTACCATCGATAACTGTTCGATCTTTCCATGTATCGATAACTTCGATTTTGTCTTTTTTCGTTGGTGTCGCTGTTGGCGTAGTTTCGAGAAGATATTCTTCGTGTCGATCTATGACAACGTGACGATGATGTGAAGATGATAGAGGAGAAAGATTATGATCGAATGTACTTTTCACGATGGGTTGAGATACTGTACGAGGTTCAGTCGATGATCGAGGCGAATTTATTGAATAAACTGAACCTTGTGTGATAACAATCGATTCACATATCGAATTGAGCATTGTTGATGGTCCATCGATATCGATAGATATCATATCCGACTAAATAAAGAAATATGAAATGAATTTTTCTCAAACGAAAAACAAAACACGAAGCAAACCTCATCAAAATGTTGAGGATTAGTGCCAATAATTGGTATTTCAATGTCATCGAATACTTGTTCATATTTTTTATCTTCTTGCAAAGCATTATAACCATTCGTATGTAGAACAGCATTGTGAACTTGTGTGAGAATTTTTCGTCCTTTATACGGCAAACGAACATGTGGATCTCGTGCCATAATATCAGGTCCAGCTTCGATGCGTTTAGTTAATATAACACGTTGATCTGTACCTTGTCGATCGACATAACCGATTTTGAAACCTTTGCCTTGTTTAACAATTTCTAAATCAGAAACTTTATCAATACGTTGAGTTTGGTAACGTGCTGCTGCTGATAGATATGATTGTTCGCTAGTTCGTCGTTTGATAGGCACTGGCGGTGGCGGAGATGGTGTTTGGATTTTATAGGCTGCTAGTTGATCTTCGAGATTGGAAACAATATTCGATGAAAACGGAACGGTGTCGATAATTAGTGGAGATTGAATTGTTTGTTCTTCGATTTCTTCTTCGACTTGTTCTTGTTCTTGTTCAAGTTCGAGATGTGTCGGTCGTTCTGGACGAGGTACCGATTTGCCGATAGGTGTTTGATGTAATTCAGTAGCAATCGTTTGTAGATTAGCAATTGTTTGTGCATGAATATCTTCAACAATTGTGCACAATGATGAAATCGATTTTTCTTGATTGATATCTCGAATATCTTGAGCAATAGATGTAAGTTCATCGATTTTTAATGCATCAGGAGAAGGAGAAGACGTTGATCCGTAAGTATGTGGAGTTGATTGTTCACTTTCAATTGGAAGTTCTTCATTGATTTCTTGTTCTTGAATAGCTGGTGTATGATCAAGTGAATCATTATCGAATTGACTGTCTTTTTCGCCTAGTTCAGCTAATTCATCAGCAAATGTTAATTTAGGTGGACTTGAAAGATCAGCTGAACCTAAACGTGCTAAACGATAAGCTAATTCATTGGGATCAAGATGTGTATCGTGTATCGATGATAGAGATGTATGTGTTGATTCGTCGGATTTCACATCATTTTGAACATTCATTTGTTCGGTTAGATCGTCATGAGTTGATAAATCAATTAATGGTGTTTGATCGATTTGTGCAATAGGAGATTTTCGTGTTTGTTCAATTGTATCTTTGAGTATGGCTGTTGTTAATTGGTCAGTATAAGAAAATATGTCTTGTTCATTACGATGTTCACTGAGTGATTTTTCCCAAGCATCCGAATCGATATCATACACAATCGAATTTTTGCTTTGCTAGAATAGATAAAGAGAAAGAAGACAGAGTTAGACATCGTTTATATATGTGTGTGTATGTATTCAATTGAAAACGAACAGATGCATGTAATGTGAGTATTTGTATGTCTATCAAACGTTATTTGGCATTGAAATTTCAAAAAAAAAAAATTTTTTTTTTCCTAAAGAACAAAAAACGAAAGTCGAGACGTGTAGACTACGATCGTTTTCGGGAGAAATGTTTTTATGATAGAGATTCATTGATAAGTTTGCTGTTTTTATGATATATTATTGTTTTAAATCACTCGAGTACAACCACAACGTTTTTCTCATTTTCTTTACGTTCTACAGCTGATACCACAATTTTTCTTTCTCTTTTATTGTTGTTTTACATCTGTTACGCACTGATTTGTTCAAGAAATTATTCAACGAATTTTGTTGACCTTTTCATAACTTCGATAATCTTCACACGTAAACATCGAAATCTTTCTTTTCTTCTCATATTTACGTAGTATTAACTCAAATATAAACATTTCTCGTCTTCTCTTTTTTTGTTTCATTTAATTGCTAATGATACGGAAATCTTTGATTTAACTTACCGAATTTTGTTCGTCGTCTTGATTGTTAGTGATTGTTGCTCTTCTCATATATCCATATTCATCAAAATCATTATCATTATCATCATCATTATCACCAGTTTCATCGTATTGACTTGCGCTCGAACTTCGAATTGTTGATAATGAATGTGGTCGATGATCAGCTAAGATATCGGGCACAGGTCGTCGATCGATATAAGTTGTAATTTCTTCGGGCTTAGGTTGCTCGTCTTGTTTTTCGCTATGAATCGATTGTGTATCGTCTACTTCTAGTTTTTCACTATGTACCGATTCTGAATCGTCGTCGTCGTCGTCGTCTTCGTCTTGTTTTTCACTGTAATCTGATTGAGATAAATCTTCTTGATTATCACTGATTGTATTTCGTCTTAAATTGTCATTTAAATCAATAATTTCATCACTATCAGCTTCACTCGATGCATATTGACTGGCTCTCGAACTTGGTATTGTCGATAGAGAATGCGGTCTATACTCAGCTAGTTTTTCATGTGCTGGTCGTTGATCAATAACAGGAGGAAATGCAGCTGGTGCCTCGTCATCATCATCATCGTCAAAACCCAAGGCCATATATAATTGTCGATCTTCTTCGCCAAATTTCTCGTTCATTGTTGGCATTGGTTGAGGTAGATAGTTGGAAATATCAGGTATTTGTTCAAAATAATCATCATCATCATCGTTACGCATCAATTGATGAGGATAACGAAAAACATAGTCTAATGGTTCATGAACAATAGATGTCGATTTGGCAATTGTCGATGTTTGTTCTTCGGGAAGTTCGGAAGTCATCGGTTGTGATGTTGGCGTTGGAG
>Ga0209922_101029_pt1 | contig 28879 bp, 21 predicted proteins | sample ThiBiot_500_biof_FD_183946 | JGI IMG/M metagenome (GOLD analysis project Ga0209922, IMG submission 183946) | Wastewater bioreactor microbial communities from Cape Town, South Africa - Thiocy_expt_500_biof (SPAdes) | ecosystem: Engineered > Bioreactor > Thiocyanate-remediating > Anaerobic-Aerobic ... | reverse complement strand
AATAGATTAGAAACGACAAGTTAGTAATAACTAGAAAAAAAAACGAGAGAGAGAGAAGGAAAGAAAAGAAAGAAAGAACAAGTATTCCGGGAGATAGTTGTTGTTGTTGTTGTTTTTATGTACAAAGACCATGTAGCGATTACAGAAATCGAACGAAAAGAAAAAGAAAGTCACTGCAAAGGAGGAAAATATTAGAATGTACATGTAAACAAAACGAAAGAAAAAACCGGCTGAACACTTGAATAAATCCCATGTTGTTGTTGTGGTTGTTGTTGTTGTTGAATACGTGGAAGACTAAAGGGTGTTTCGAGTGAGATAATTTCTCTGTATCGCTGGCCCATCGGTTGAATCGGAGTTCATATCAATTGTCGATGCATTCCCGTAATCGAATTGAGAATCGTTGATACTCAAACGTGTCGTATGAAGAATTTTCGATTCGGATAAAATCGCACGTAGTTGAGTATTTTCACGTTCGAGTCGGCCTAATTTATCTTGTAATTGTTTGATTTGTATTTTATGATGTTCTAAATTGCCTTCGAGCTGTTCGATATACTGTCGGCGACGTTCTCGACAACGTCGAGCTGCTTCACGATTGCTATCACGTATTTGCTTCTTACGTTGATCATCGGACGCCGCATTCGAACCGTTGGGGCTAAACGCTGGCATTGTGGTTGTTGTTGGAACCGGATGAAAGTTCATAACAGTCGAGTTTGTTGGAATAGCGTTGGCTGTTCGAGTTCGTTTAGCTACTGGAAATGTTGATGTCACTTCATTGTTTGTTGACGAAGGAATGATTACAGTTGCTGCTTTTGTCAACGGCGGAACATTTGCAGCTGAAAAACAAATGAACGAAATCTTTTTTTCGATGAACAAAATCAAAAATTTACGAAAAGTTCGTTTGCTGTTGATCATTTGTTGTTGTTGTTGTTGTTTGATGATCTGTTCATTGCCATTGTCGAGAATGGCTTTGAAATCATGAGTGTGCGCGATTGTAGTTAACTCCGGTACGCGTGCGAATTGTTGTTCCATCGGAGCGTCATCGTCGAAGGTATTCGTCGTGTTTTCATTGATTTTTTGAGATTGATTCGAACTGGGCTGAGGTGATGTCGGTTCGGTATGCGATTGACTTCGAAAGAGGAAACTTTTCTTTGGCGGCGAGACACTGGCGGTTTTTGTCGAATTTTGAAAAAGATCCAAACGATTATTATCACCGTTGATTATGGTTTCTCGCTCAGTCATTAATGTTTTCATTTCAAATGAACTCGCACTTGTATTTGTTATTGCTTCGATTTCTTTCACAACCTGAAAGAAAGAACGAAAACAAAAACAAACGATCGATTGATGGAAATTGACAAAGATTTTACGTCAGCAGTTGAAGGTATTTCGATTGTCGAACCATCATCAGTTGTTATAATCGGATTCGTCCGATTTTCTAAAATGAAAACTGTGTTTGTTGATATTTTTTGAAACGGTGACGGCGTTGGTTTTCTCGGTTCGGTCAAACTCTGCTTTAATTCATCTTCGATTTTCGATAATTTAATACTAGCCGACGACACTTCATTTGTTGTTGTTGTTGTTGTTGTTGTTGTTGATGAATTTGACGTAGATAAACTATCTGGCTGATTATGTAATGGATCGTAAGTTGTTGTGGTTGTTGGCGCGGTAAACACAATATCTGGTGTCATCAGTGATGAAGTTTCTAAGACATTTGGCGTACATAATTCAGTTTCTTCTGCTTGCATGTTTTCAATTCGATTTGTTGAGTAATTTCAATATCCAAAAAGAAAAATAAATAAACAACTAAAATATAATGAATTACAAAATCGAACAAATGTGTAAATTAGTATTAATTTCTATGTTCTGTTCGTTTGAGTTCTATTTGATGAATCAGAATAATCTAACTTTGTCGTTTTTCTTTATCTCGGAATGTAACAAATAAATAAACAAATAAATATATACAAAGATATTGAGACAGAAAAACAACATTTGGAAAGAATGAAAAAAAAAGAAAACCAATTAAGTTTTATTAGAAACAAAAAAACGTTAAACTGAAAACGATGAGAAATTTTCTCCGGTCAACTATTCGAATTAGTATTAATTGAAAAAAAATAACAAAAAAACCGAATTGTTTCGAGCAAAACGAATATTTAATTTTCGATAGATGTCGCAAACAAAACCGTTAATCCTTTCGATTAATAACGGGCGAACCAGTACATGTACATTTTTGTTTCTTTTGCATTGTCGTCATAGTTGAGAATGAAAATACTAAACGTTTACCTGACCGTTGCGATTTATTTCGTCATTTGTACGAAAATAGATACGTCAATTGATGATCAACAATCGATCAATCTTGATCATGAAAAAGCAAAATACTTTCGAGAAGAAAATCAACCATCGAAATGGGACAAATACATCGAATTAATCGAACAAGCTGAAGCAAATTATGCAAATCAAACTGATGATCAATCGACTTTTATCGAACAAATCGAACGAGATCTAACATTCTGGAAAAGTCAATCGATTGAAAACGTTCGAAATCATTTAAATAACATCGAAGCATACGCAAAATCTCATCGTTTAACTCTCTATCAAATCATAAACCATCGTCTCTACCGTCAAACTGACGATCAACTTATCTTTCCAGCACGTAACTACGGCATCGAACATTTTCTTCTCAATATTATCGACACTCTACCCGACATGGAATTCGTCGTGAATACCTACGATTGGCCTCAAAATCAAGTCAATGTTCCCGTTCTCTCGTTCAGTAAATCTCTCCTATCCGAAGACACCGATCTTCTATATCCAGCTTGGGCATTTTGGGACGGTGGACCGGCTTTAGGAAGTGTCTATCCAACGGGCATTGGCCGATGGGATTTAATGAGAAAAACATTGAATCAAGCTCGACAGAAATATCCGTGGTCGAAAAAAGACTCTCGAGGTTTCTTTCGTGGCTCTCGTACATCGTCAGAACGTGATCCACTCGTTCTCCTATCTCGTTCGCATCCCGAACTACTCGATGCTCAATATACGAAAAACCAAGCCTGGAAATCCGATGCCGATACACTCGGCTATCCGCCAGCATCCGAATTGAAACACGAAGATTTCTGTCAATTCAAATATCTGTTCAATTTTCGTGGTGTTGCTGCGTCATTCCGTTTACGACATTTGTTTCTCTGTGGTTCACTTGTTCTGCATGTCGGTTCGGATTGGATCGAATTCTTCTACGATGCACTTCGACCATGGTATCACTATATTCCTATAAGCACGGATTTGAGTGAAGTCGAAGATATTCTCAAGTTTGCACAGGAAAATGATCGATTAGTAGGCAAAATTGCGCGACAAGGTCGAGATTTCATTTGGAATTATTTGACAATGGAGAATGTGGAAAATTATTGGAAGAAACTTTTAATTGAATATGAAAAATTGTTTGTAAATGGAAAGAAAATTGTGAAGAAAACAAATTTTATTCAAGTTCAACGACGTCCTAAACCGTAGATGTTTGTTTGTGTCTCGTCTGCTTGTCAGATTTGTTGATCTTTTCCCTTTTGACAGAATGATTTATCATTTTTATTCTTTTTTTGTTTTTTCAAATAAAAGAATAAAAAACAACAACAAAAACAAAAACAATTTCTTGTTTATCAGGAAAACAAATTGATTGACGTGTCATAATTAATTGGACAGTCGAATTCTTTCTTCTTTTTATTCGAACGAGTGACTCGATTAACGTCATTTTCAAACATCTAAAAACGGAATAAATAATTTGATGAATAGTTTTCACAAAATCTCACTTCATCATAATCAATCTCGAGTAAATCGTGAATATCTCGTTCATGATGCGTTTTTTTAATCGACATCAAAGCTAAAGCGCATGTTGATACATTAGGATGATGATGATGTGTTAATGTCTAAATAATTTTGTTGAAAACGAAAGAATTCGATTGAAAAATAATTACCTCGACTTCCCATAATGAACTTTCGATTGCATTGCTTTTGTTCGGATCGATCTCATCCGGTGAATAACTATCGATTATTGACGATTGATTATCGGTTCGATCAATGAGTATACGTATCGTTGGATGACGAAGGATTAAATTGTAAATAAATGTTAGAACCAAACATTGATCATGTTGAGGTATTAGAAGTGCTAATCGTGCGAGACGTTTAGCAAAACTAGCAATTAAATTGGCTGGTAAATGTCTTCAAAACAAAACCAAAAGAATCTTTTGGTAAATCAAAAAAAAAACAAAAGACAGAAATCCTACGATGATTGAAGAAAAATGTCTAATAGATAGAAAAATCTCGCTTTGTATTTTGCTTGAAATAGATCGATGGTTAATAATGAATAGAGTTTACCAAAGAAAAACGGATATTCAAGATTATAATGCATCATTAAGATGTATAGACCGTGTAGAGCAAGAATTTTCGATGAATTCGTTTGAGTTTCATATGAACTCGTGAGAAAATCAGCTAGTAACAAAGGATTTGCCATTCGTGGGATGATTTTCGTTGGAATTTGTAATAAAATTCGTCGATAGATTGTTGCATCGACCTGAAAACATTCGCATATATTGAAAAATCAATTCTATTCATTACTTTATCCGACGATAGAAATCCTAACAAACGACTATCGTACTTTTGTTTATCTTCTAATGTTTCATTTTGAATATTTTTCGTCGAGAATAGATATTTGACTAATTTATCTTCTTTCATCTTATCTAATAATCAAGAAAAAAAAGAGAATTATTTCTGTTTATTTTGTCGATCTTCTTAGGAAATGAAAAAAAAACACACGCACATACATTTATATGAGACCGTACACAGATATCGTATCCCTGAGAAGATCCTTTTGTTTTGTTTTTTTTCTTTCGTATGTTTGTTGGATGACAAAAAACAAACAAACAACATTTGAGGTTTTTAGTTTTTAATATAATGTATAGAAAGATGAACAACACGTTTTCTAGCGTGCATTTATAAAAAAATAATGAAGTCTCTGTCTGTCTCTCTTTCGCTCGCTCGTGCTCTTGTTTGTTTGGTTTTTTCATTCGACTAGAAAAAGAAAATAAACGGTCAATCATGACTAACTGTACATAGAAGAAGATATTAGAAAAGAAGAAGAAGAAAAAAAAACAATTTTTATCAAGTTGTCGAGGATGAAGGAGGAGCTGGTGGTGGTGGTGATGACGACGATGATGATGAAGACGTTTGTTGTTCATTTGCTGCTTGTCGAATTGATGATATTTGAGTATTCGAAGGATTTGCTGCTGTACGAATTTGACATTGTTGAAGAAATCGAGCAATAGCAGCAGTTGCTGTTGGCGATTGAGAACGCTGGTTCAGTGTTGATGGAATGAAATTGATATGTTGCACGAGATTTTGTCGTGGTAAACCAGTTGAATTTGTTGTTGAATTCGATTGATCATCACCTCCTGTCGACGATGGTAATTGAAAAACAATATTTGCTTGGGAAGTTTTAGTCGTCAATCCGAGTGTTGATGGATCGATTATTGCCGAAGGTTTCAGTTTTGAAGTTGAATTTATCGATGAGACTGATGATGCCGATGAACTTGAGATTGTTTGCGCTGGAATGAAGAGAGCACGTGGCGTGGGAGTCGACTCGTTTGTGTCACTATTGGACATGCCACTTATCGCTTTCAAACGCTGCAATTGAGCAGCGAGATCAGGTGAAATATCTTGATCATGATTTATTGTTGAACGTGAAAATGTTGCTGTTGCAGAATTTGCACGATTGTATGTGATATTCGCTGATTGCATAGGAGTTTGTTGGGTATTTACAGTTGTTGAATCGGATAGATTTGTTGATGGACTCGTTCCTGGTGTAAATGTTACAATACGAACATTTCGAAGATGACCAGGTATAGTTGTTGTTCGATTGGTAACAAAATGTTGAATGTTATTCGATGGACGTTGAGATGTATCAGTCAATCGTTGTGTGGTTGGATTTATGACAGTTGTTGTTGTTGTTTGAGAGTTGGAGGGTGTTGTAGGCAGTAACTGTCGAATTTGTGGTGAAATTGTTGTTATTTGTGAAGTTGAATGATTGGAATTGGGTAGTAATGTTGTTGTTGTTGTTGTCGGTCGTGATTGTTGAGGAATATTTGTAGATGTGATTTTATCTGAAAATATGAAAAGATAGTAGCAAGATGAAATTTGCGAGCGATGATGTCTCTTACTTGAAGGTAAGGTGACATTCATTGAAGGAAGATTCAATGGTGAAGTCGGCATTGGAGATGATGAAACTGTTGGTGTTATTACTGTACTTGTTGGATTTTGTATTGAACGAACGACAGCAACAGGAAGAGTTGATTGAGGCTGAAGAAAAGGAAAAAGAAATCGATCGATCGATGAACTAAATTGATAAATTCGACACATACAGTTGTTGCAGTGGTAGTAAGAGTTTTAGGTTGTGATTGAATGACGTAATCAATTGAAGATTGAGATGCAGATGGTGGACGTGCTGTTGTCGATGAAGGACGAGTTGATGTTTGTTGTGGTTTAGGAGATGTTGGCAGTTGTGTACGAACTTCGAGTGTAGGAATGATTGTTGTCTTTAAAAGAAAGATGTAAATTGAATTTAAAAGAAATGTGTTTTTTTGTTCAAATACTTGTGATGAAGTTCTTTGTAAAGTTGGTGTTCGAACTTGGATATTAGTTGGCGTAGGCGATCGATTTGTGCTTGGAGAAGATGGTGGCAGTGGTGGTGGTGGTGTTGTGGTTGCTGTCGTTTGCTGTTGATTAGGTAAAGTTCGTACTTGTGTTGGTTGTATGATAGTAGTCTCATTTGTAGATAAACTATTCGTTGGTAAAACTTGTACTTGTCTTGGACCAGGCACGATAGTTGCTGTTGAAATTGAAGGTGGATTGACTGATGTCGGTATAGAACTGATTGATGTAGGTGTAGGTGAAGATATCTATCGAATGAAAAATTCAATTGTTTGTTTTGTTCGTTTTGAGAGAACTTACATTCGATCGAGGTGGTAGAATCGTACTTTTGAGACGATTTGATTGTATTTGAGGGTGATTATTACTTGGAACAATGATATTATTCGAAACAGTTCGTGGAAACGTTGTTGCTGCTGTTGGTGACGAGGCTGATGATGGAACTGTTGGCATGAGGGAGATAGGTGTTGTTGGAGATGGATTGATTGATGTTGATGTGGGTGTTATTGCTGTGAATAATGAGGCCGGACGTGGCTAAACGAATGAAATTAAGAAAAAAACTAAAGATTCGACAAAAAAGAGTATCATGAATTTTACTCGTGTTGTTATAGTTGGTGTTAACGGTGTATTGGAAACAGATGTTTGTGATTTAATTGTATCGATACTATTCGGTGTTGTTGGTGTTTGTTGTGGATGAACATTTGTAGTCGTTGCTGCTTGTGCTGCTTGCAGTTGTGCTTGTTGCTGTTGTTGTTGTTGTTGTTGTAATTGTTGTTGTTGCTGTTGCTGTTTTAATTCTTTTTCTCTTTCCGTACGTTGATATGTCACATCACCGGGTGTTAATGGTTTTTCTATATTAATATCTAATTCAAATGAAAAGAAAATAATTGTTTTTATTGTATTTTTTTTCTCTATTAAAACTGACTATTTTCTTGTAAGAGTGTGCCAATTCTCAATCCTTTCATTTGATGATGTGCAGCTTGAGCTAATTGCATTTGTTTGAATTTATTTAAATATGTCATCGATGAAACTTGTGGATCGAATTGTGATATAGTTTCGAATTTTTGATGATAGATTTGAGCTAATTTTTGACAATTATCATGAACAAATAATTGATTCGTACGTAATATTTGCCAATTGTCATCAGACATTTTCACCGTTCCTTTAATAACATGTTTCTTTTTCTTAATTAAATCGTAGACAACTCGTCCTTCTTCTCTCGGTCCAATGACTTGTTCGAATCGATGTTTACACTGTTTTGGCGTTCGTAAAACTCTCGAATAATGATTGACAATATCCGATATGAAATCCCAATTTTGTGTCAACGCATTCGTCGTATTATTAACCATCGATGACGACGATGATGGTGCTGCTATGACAGTTGATGACGATGGAGATGTTATCGTTGTCGATGGTAATAATGGCGATGTTGTCAACGATGTATTCGGTAGAATTGATTGCGGTTTATTAGCATTTGATGTACTGGAAAATGACATTGATGATAATGGTAATTGTTGAATATTTTGTATTGTATCTAAGACTTTGTAATCTTCGGATATTAACCAATCACTATTATCAATTTCTAGTAAACCTTGATAATTATCTTTCGACAAGATTTCTTCTAATTTAACGGGACGTGCTGCTGCTGTTGCCGAAACGATAACATTCGCATTTGGATTGTTAGATAATGTTGTTGCTGTTGCTGGACCATTGTTGACATATAATTGACGAGCTTTGAGATTCGATGGTGATGTTGCAAGTGCACCTGGAAATAGTTTATTGTTGTTATTATGATTCGATATTTGTTTGGATTTATTGAATGTATTTGTTGATAATGATGTTGATTGAGTGTTTAATAATAAATTCGATCGATCGAATAATGAACGTGGAACGAGAATATTTGTATCTGATTTCGACATATTTGTTGCATCGGCAAGAGCTTTTGGTAAAGGAAATCGAATATATTCTTCAGGTTCGATCAACATTGCTTCGGATTCATAACCGAAATCAAGTTCATTATCATTATAAAATTCTTCATTTTGATCAATCGAACATTTCGTTATAATTCCACACCAGACGACAAATGTTTGACCATCTTCAGTCATCCAAATCTTTTGTTCGTTATCTCTTGTATATGTATAAAACATTTCGTCATTATCTTGTTCGCGTTCTTTTTCTTCTTGTTGTTTAAACATTTTCCAACATGACATTTGCCAATCTTGTTGAAATTGTTCAGTATCAAAAGATAGATGTCCAATTGGATATTGTTGACGATTGGTTTTGACATAACGTAAAGCATATCGTTCGATCGGTCGAAGCTGTTGAACAGCTGATTCATCATCACTATCAACATCTTCGATTTGATTATCGAAATCCATGGATTCGATTTGTTCTTCTTCTTCTTCTTTCAATAAAATCTCTTCTTGAAATTGTGTAAGAAAATTTCGCATCGATTCATTTTGTTCGAATAGTTCTTCTTCGATTGTATTTCGACTGATCAATTGATAGATATTTAAATTTTGTCTCTGTCGAATTTGTTCACATTGCTGTCGAATATGTTGATTTCGTTGTAGATTCCAATCATAATCATAGAAAATAATTCGATCTGTTACACCGGTGAAATTCACTTGAATTTGTGTCGTTAAAATTAAAATAAATATTTGTTTATTTCGATTAAAACGTTCGATTAAAACATTGATTTCATGATTTGTTTGCTGTTGATCAATTCTTATATATGAATACTTCGAATATCGAACAAATCGTTCTAATATATCCAACATATCGAACATTTGACAATAGATGACACAACGTTGTTGAGTTCGTCTCGAATTCATCAATAAATCAGCTAGAATTCGTAATTTACCACTGTCATATTTAATCAAATCATTCGATGGATAATCGATTAAGATTTCTTGTTGAATAGGATCTTGCGATGGTAAGATTTCAATCAATGGTTTCGATTGACGAGTATCAATCGGTGATGTTAACACACGTTTTGCGCAAAATATCACTCGATTAAACACATCGTCGTATTGATTTAATTGAAGTAAATGTTCTAATATTTGTGTAGATGTTGTTTGTCGATTGATTTGACAAAGAGAATAGCCACTGAATGTTGTTCGATTGAATGAATGACAAGTTTGAAGAGCTAATTGAATTTGTGTTAGGAGATCTGAACCGTAGATAAAATGATATTCGCAACGTTTATTATTGATTTGACATAAACGTTCGAGACGAGATACGCATTCGTCATCAAGTGATTTTGAGAAATCGTTTTGTTTAGCTTGCTGATTGTCTGTCCACGTAGAAGTATTTCTGTATCGTTCGATGATTTCTTTTGTTATTTGAACTTTCTCTTGTTCAATTGATTGATTTTGATTGAAAACTTTGACGAATAGATCAATGGTTACATTTAGAACAGTTTGTCTTCGAAAAGCGATGAAACTCTCTTCATCGTTTCGATTGAATTCGAAATTTGGATTTTTGAAATTTAAATCCATGATTAATTTTGGAAATTGACATTTTATCGATTGACTATCGAATACAAATGGTGATTTAACCGGACGCATTTCGATCAAATTCGGATGATTGGAAATTTGTTTTAATCGAAGAAAATTCTCAACAGTTAGCTGATTTCGATATTGTTGTTGTTGTTGTTGATAAAGATATTTTTGTCGACGAGATAAATCACATCGATAAACATATTCGTTTATCGTTGGTAATTGTTGTTCAACATCGATTTTCAATCGACGAAGTGTTAACAAACGAATAATTCGTTCGACAAGATTTTTATCTTGACGAAATCGAGATGCAAATTCAATATTAGGCAGTAAAAATTCGAGCGAATAATTCGTCGAATATTGATTATTGATGATTAAACAATGTTGACAATCGATTGGAAATTGTTGAATTAGATTGATTTGATCGTAGACAATCGTATTCCATTTCGTACAACGAAATCGATTGATATCACGATAGAATAATTGAGAAGATGTAATACAAACATGAAAATCAACGAGTTTAGTCAAATCTTCGTATTGAAAAGATGAATTGAAATAGAAAAATATTTTTAAACTTGGACTAAATCGAATCAATTCATTTTCCCAATGTTCAAGACAATCGTTCGATGTAACAATTAAATGTGGACCCCAATTGCCCTGACTACCAGCTAGATAAGTGAGTAATGCAATACTTTCAACCGTTTTACCTAATCCATTCTCATCAGCTAATATGCAATGAAGATTTTCGTCGAACAATTTCACTAACCAATCGAATGCAATATGTTGATATTCTCGTAGTGATGATTTGAATAAGAAAGACACCGGATTTACAGGAGGATTGCTTTGAAAATGAACGCCATTAGGCTGATAAGATTGGAGATGATTAAGAAATAGTTCGAGTTCTTCATCAGTTTCGATGCTGAGCGATTTACTTGTCGATGATAGTTCAGTTGATAAATCGATTCCGTAATGAGTTTGAAGAATGGAATCGATCGGTTGATTTCGATCGTTTTCTAAGTATTTCAATTCATTGAAATCGTATTCATCACGTTCGAATTGTTCTTCGTGTTCGATCGTTTGTTCATCATCGTCGTCGATATTCGAATCAATGGATAAACATCGTCGATCATGAGCAAGTCGAGATATTTGTCGCCAAAAATTCATCACTTCATAACAAATAAATTTCGCTTGTCGACGACGAGCTTGTTCCTGTAGATAATGTAAATCTTTGTCGTGAAAATATTTCAATACAGCTTGAGAAATCTTCTTTGCCATTGCTTGTTTCCAACGTTTTTCTAATTGAAAATCCTCGGCTAACCAACGCATTTCATCGAGTAAATAATCCCAATGTGTTTTACGTTTATTGGGCTCTAAACATTTAGCTAAACGTTGATTCGTCCATTTGCCATCGGATTTCAATTCTTCGATACGTTTGAGAATGTGAGTTTCATGTTTAACACGATCGAACGATTGATTCGTTGAACTAATCGATTGATAACGTTGACGTTTGCCATGACGTGATGAGGATGGTGGCGTTGAAGGTATTTGACTAATATCATGAAAGTTTTTCTCAACTTTATCAATAAGATCTTCTTCGTTTTGAAGAAATGTTTGTTCATCGAATGAATTCGTCGATTGTAAATCCAAATATTCACGAAGTAGAAAACGATGTGATTGAATAATTTCATTGAGAGATGAATACATCGATTGAAAGTGATTTGTTGTATCAGAAGGTATGGAATTGAATGTTATTGATGATGAACAAGCACGTTTCGACGGCGTTTGTTCAATATCAAAATCATTGGATATTAAACCTGATGAACGACGTCGTTTCAATGTATTCGACGTTGTTTCATCGTCATTGAGTGCAGTGGAATCCACCGCTGAAGCCATCTACAAATAATCAAGTCGATTTAGAAATCTCTTGAACATGAATTCAATGAAAATGGACAAATGTGAACGAGACAAATGAATTTAAACTGTGTCTTTCGTTCGATTTTCTACCATTGACGAATATCTTTATGGGCCTCGATTCATTGTTGCATTTCGATTGGTTCGAACGAACAGATGAAAAGAATGAACGCAACCGACATCTATCAATCAAACAGAAATCACTTGGAATGAGAATATATGTGCATTCAAATCCTTGTTTTGCTTGTTATCAAAGATATTCATTTGCACTATCGTTTATTTTCGAATAAATCGAATTGTATAGACTTCTTTTTTTCGTTTTTTACTAATTAGGTGATGCGTAACGAACGAACATGACGATTAAAATGAAGCGCGTGCTTCAATTGCGTAATATTTGACAGGTGCAAAACGAAAGGAGAAACGTATTTTGTACGATATTATGAATGGATAAGGAACGTGATCATATGTTCACGTGCTACTTCTCGTTGATTTCGTTATATCACGCTTCTAGACAGTTTAATTTCGTCGTTTAATTTCTGTCATTGACTATAAATATCGAACAGTAGATAACGAGTAAATTTAAAGATACAAATCGCAATTTAATTGCAAATATGTTACTAGATACGCACAAGATTTCATTGATCTACGATTTCTGGAAGTTAAACAATGAAGAAACTTATCTACATGACGCAAGTGAATTATCAAGAAAATTAACTGAATCCGATACAATCGATGGTAAATTTTGATAAATCAAATCATTTTTTTTTAAGTTTAAATATCTATTCTAGCTGAATATATTCGAAATTGGATACCTGATCTTCTTCGTCTTGTTCAATTATGGGACGAACAATCATTATCTGAATTAGATAAATTCTACGTCGATCTTCTTGCCGATTCATCATCAAGCGACAAAGTCGATGCTTTTCTTCGGTTTTTCTACAGTATTCAATCGTATGAAATGGTCAAATATTTACTCGAGAAAAATGTTGAATTCTACAAACAAGTCAAACTTGTTTCATCGACAATGACTGGCTTTCACGAATCATGTACATACGGTTTCAGTCAAGTCTGTATTTTATACATTGAAAATCATCAACAAGATGTCAACGAAACGTTTTCATTGAACTATGAAAATATAAAAACAAATAAAAAAGAGGTCGTTCGAAATCTCACTGGCCTACAATTGGCTTGTCTTTGGTCGAAATATTTTCCCAAACGATTCATTTCCTATGCACATACAGTTCGAATACTTTTAAATCATGGCGCTCGTGTAAATATTGTTTCGACAGAATTAACCACGCCATTGCATTGGACATGTCGAGCTCAGCATACGACACAATTAGCTCAGGATTTGATTGAACATGGTGCGTTGATTAGTGCACGTGATCGATTTAATATTCAACCGATTCATTATGCTTGTTGGTCGAGAAATCAAAAGCTCGTTGAAATTTTCCTCTCGAAAGGTATTCAGTTAACCGAACAGGACAGTTTCAATCGTACGCCTTTACATTTTCTTTGCATGCCCACGTATACTGAAAGTATATCAATTGATGATCAACAACAACAATACGAATTGATGAAATTTCTTCTTGAAAATTCGAAAAAGAATTCCTATCGAATCGATCTCAGCAAACGAGATAATCAAGGTTATACACTGCTAGCATATGCATGTGTCAGTGAAAATGTTCCTCTCATGGAATTAATTCTCAAATTCGAAGGAAATCTTTTGAATCAGCCGACTCTCGATGATCGAACACCGTTAATGATCTGTATCGACGAAGGTTTTCTTTCCGGTATTGAATTTCTATTAAAACAACACGGTTTACAACGAAATCTCGCTGATCAACATGGTAATACGGCTATTCATCATGCATGCATGTGTACAAATGCATCAATTCGAACGAATATTCTCGAAACTCTACTCAATGATCAACATGGTCTATTCGATTATGAAAAACGTAATGGACAAGTAATGGATCCATTTATGATGTGTACAGTGAATCAATCGGTTGATTTATGTCGTTTATTGATCTCGAAAAATGTTTGTCTAACAAGAAAAGACCCGTATTCTCGACAATCACTTCATTTGGCTTGTCAATTCGGAAACTATGAGCTAGTTTCGTTAATTACTGAACATTTATCATCGGCTGATCTCAATGAAGTTGATTGTCATCATCGAAATGCTCTTTTCTACGCAATCGATCATGGAAATGAACAAATTGTAAATTTACTAATCGAAAAGAATATTCAAATACAAATCCAAGATCGAATTGGTGACACACCATTGCATATCGCTGTTCAACATCCGACAAATGCTTTCGAATTAACAAATTCAATTTTAAAACATCCACATGGAAAAAATTTAGTCAATGTACCAGCAGCTGATGGAACGAAACCACTTCATCTAGCTGCGACTTCCAAACAGCCCGAAGTAATCAATCTTCTTTTGAAAAATGGCGTCGACGTAAAAGCTGTCGATAATGAACATCATACAGCTTTACATTTAGCATGTAAAAGCGGTTGTTTGAAAAGTGTTTTCTATTTGATTGAATTCGGTGGATTAGATGTCAATGAACTTGATTGTTATCGTCAAAGTCCAATATTCTACGCATATTCAACGAATAATCTCCTTCTTGTTCAATATTTACTTTCTTGTGGCGCACGAATCGATCTTCGTGATACACAAAATTATCTTCCATTTCATATTGGCATATTAACGTCGAATCCAAGCGAAAAATTCGAGGTTAAACTAATTGATTTATACCGAGAGAAACATTCGGATCTGCTCGATGATCAAAACAATGAAGGACAAATGACACCATTGATCTTAGCATGTATGCAAGGCAAAATCGAAATTGTTCAACATTTAATTGAAAACTATCATGTTAACGTCTTAGCAAAATGTTCGAATGGACATACGCCATTGCATTATGCTTGTCTAATATCGAGCTCGAATACAATTGAATTAATCGAATATCTCATGACACATGGATGCGATTATCAAAGTGTCGATCAGCCACGAGGCTCATTTTTGTATACAATTGTTCAGCATGGTGATCGAAAAGCTGTTTTATATTTTATTGATTATTGGCTGAAAACGAAGCCAAATATCAATGAAATTCATTATGATTCGACATTGTTGGATTTAGTTTACAATCGTTCACAACTTCATCATCACGATCTCGATAAGAAATATCTTCGACAATTATTCGAAGCCGGTGCTTCGTTCTATTCAGCTAATGTACCTTCGTATCCTTGTTCATTAGCTAATGATTGTCCACAATTTTATTTAATTCTACTCGAATATAATTGTTCGACAATCGGTGACAAACAATTATTTATTTTCAATCTTCTCAAAACACTTTCGATTCATCCGGATACGAACTTGTTAATCAACGAAAACAATCGCGAATTCATATCCGTTTGTGACTATGTTTATAAAGTTATTCAAATTGCACATTATTTCTATCGAGTCGAACATTTCTATGGAATTCTTTATCGACATATTCTTCCTCAACTTGCAAATCAACAATCAAGTGAAGATATGCAAAAGCTTACAAAACAAATCGATCAACTTCGATCACGTCCATTGAAATTATCCGAAATAACTCGTAAAAAAATTCGAATCGATCTTTCATCGCCAACGAGCAGCAAAATTCGACGAATACCCGTGACAAAATATCTCCTCGACTTTCTCGAACAAATTGAATGATTGTTTTTTTTGATTTTGTACATTTATAAAAGCAAAAACTTTATTTTAAATAAAACAACATATTCGTTGAAGGCCAAACTATTGAGCAAATGCTAGTTTCGTTGTTGTTGGTGGTTATCACAAATCGAGAGGAAGATTTTCGTGATAATGATAATCGACTGTACTTGGTGAAATTGGTGGTAGTGTTCGTTGACGATTGTGTTCTTGATCTTGTTCGTCAACTCGAACACGATTTTCGTCTTTTTTAATTAAATTCGGATTTTGAGCGTACAATTCAGCGCCCCTAAACAGAATGATCGTTGAGTTCAAATCGAATTCGATCGATTTACTTACCAATACATCTGTTGAATTAAATATCGACATCGATCGAGTTGAACACGAACGTTTCGTGGTACACGTGCGATTAAATGTCGAACGAGAAAAAGTATTGCATAGACCAAATGCTAAACAAATGAAATATCTCGACACTTAAATGAACAATCAGAATTCTTCTCACTTCGAACACAATCACAAATGCTAAACGTGCGACCATAACGTAATAGAACATATACGATCGTTTGTAATCATATGTATGATCCTATTGCAAAGATTTTAATTTACAAAAAAAAGAAACATAACAACATCACTACTACTTACAAGTCGATAATCTTTGTAATAACAAGTAGAAAAATCAATTTGTGAACGTATCTCGTTTGCTAATGTTGAATTACAATCGAATGATGATAGATGATGTGTTTGAGCAAATGGAAGAAAAAAAGTCGACTGTTTCGAAAGATCAATTAATCGTGATTCTAAAAATTCACATTCGAGCAATGTTCGATTGATTAAAAATGGAAAATCTCTCGTATGAAACGGTGCCAATGTATGATTAAGAAAGCCATTCAATGAGTAATTGCCCACTGTCCAATAGTAAACTTGTCGTGGAATGTATTCGGATGTAATGGCAATAAGAAATGCATTCGATAAGACAGTTAATTTAGCCATGAGATTTAATATTGAATTCCATGTACCAATGCCCATTGCACGACGAGCAACTGGTCGACGAAATTCTTTGACAACTTTCAGCGCATCGATACGTATTTCGAAAATATTGTTAATAACGGCGAATAAAGGTGCGAGAGGAAATGATAAACAAAAAAATGTAATAAAACCGAATTGTAAAATAATTTCGAGATATTCATAAAATAATGTTGTTAATTCAAATGGTTGTAGAAGAAAATCTTCTTCATATGAACGTATTAAATTCATTGTGAGAAATTCTTCATGTTCACGTTTCATTTTTGCATTACGTTCGTTGATCTGTCGAACTGTATGACGAAATTTAATTCGTTTTCGACACATATTCCATACTTTTGAAAAATAAAATTCCCAAATATTCGATATCAATTGTTTGCCAATCATAATAATGATTAACTGTATCGATAATTCCCAAACACAACCGCTAACATCGCATTCTTCAAAACGTAAAGCTTTCTCATATCGATCGAGATATGTCGGATGATAGATTATCAATGGTTTAATTAAAGCAATGTAAAATATACTAGCATAGTAATTCACAAATTGAAATAGAAACATTTTTATTGTTTAACTTGCTTCATAAGTACGATCAGTTCGATGTAATTCAGCGTTAGTTAACCAAATAGCGAGAATTTCATAGAAATATTGAAGAATTAAGATAATTATTAAATTAATCAGAGCTAAATTAAATGAACAAATGTGAAAAAAACACAACGAAAGACAAACAGACAGATAGACATACCGCCTGTGATGGGAACGATAATTGGTTTCCATCGATAGATCCACATTTCTCGATCAATTGAATTAAAAGCTGCCGAAACACTCAATCTATTCGAATCGAACATGAGATTCTTAGTATTTCTTCTTAACTTTTCTATTACCGATAAACGACTATGCCTGCAACAACCGAAAGAACAAGCAAAACCATAAATACAACAACGGAAAACGACGAACTAAATATAGATTATTCGTTGGTTCATCTTCAAAAAATAAAAATCCAATTTTACATACGTATAATAGAGAATCCGTTTATATGATGGAACGTATGGTTCAAGTTTATCCGTGACTTTATTCAGAATAGTTTTTTCGACGCGTCGTTCAAAGTCCGGTCTCAATGTTTCCGTTTCTTCGGCAATATCTGTCTGAAAACGAAAACGAATTCATACAGATTCATTTTTCTTTCTTTTTAACTTCAAATACCATATCCCATTCGAACTGTAGACGAACTTCTTCGCGTTGCCAAAGAAAATTCACACTCACAGCGAATATACTAATCATTATAGCGAATGCAACAGATGCAGAATTATCAAAAACATAGGACATCTAAACGAACGAATTCTTTTTTTGTTCCAAAAAGAAACGAATCATTCGAATCGATTACATACTTTAGCATTGAAACATGTTTCATTTAAAAACCAGTACGTTCGTCGATCCTATTGAAAATACTCGATACAAAAAAAAGAACAGGAAAACTTTTTTAATTTACAATTTTTGGACACATTAAATAGCTTGATGTTGAATTACAAATATCTAATGTTGGTCGATCATATTTCACTGACAGAAGTCCCCAAAGAAGAACGAATATGCCGAGAATTGACGGTATAATGAGCAAGGAATTGTACCAACCAAGCCAAGCGAAATAAAATGCTAGACGTTCGCCGTAATAATCTCGAATTTTACGAATCGGTTGAATACGAAATATATTAGTCAATTTTGCCCAACGATGATATAATTTCTAAAAAACTCGAAATTAAAATCATGTTTCTTTCTATTCGAACTCACCATTCGATCATTCCACGTTCGAGGATCGCCGGCATCTTGTTCGGAAATAAGTTGATCATGTAAAGGATATGCGGCTTCATAAACACCTTCCTCCAATAGAACTTCAATACCTACGAAAGCAAGAGAATATTATTTTGATTATCGAACCATCGCTTGATTTTTACCGGTATCTTTCATGCCTAGAAAAGATTTCCGTTTTTTTTTCTTTCTTTCTTTCTTTCTTTTTTTCAATTAAATCAATCATTTTACCTGCATGTCTCGTACTCGAAGTAAACGCTTCTTCAATTTTGAGTGTTTGTTTATCACTCGGTTCTACTTTATTAAAATGTCGATTAGTAAATATTGAATCAGTATTTATTGGCTCTTCTTTAGTATCATCGAGAGCTAAAAAAGAAAAAGCATATAAGCACCTTCATTCATATGTCAATCGAGATTTCAATAGGATTTCGTTAAAGCTAATTATGTGTTAGTCGAATCAAACTATATACATACAACTATTAAACGATAAAACAAGCATACTGTCTAGAATGTTTCATTTAGGTTGTTTTTTTTCTCACAGTAAGGATTGAGAACTTGTTAACGTACCGGTTTTAGGAGGTTCAAAAGAACGATAAGGACAACGAAGTAGAATCTCATAGACAAGACGATTTCGTTCGGCTGGTCGAAAGACTTCGTTGATATCACCAAAATGCTCTGCAAATCTTGAGAAAGATTTCAAATAGAATCTGTTTTTTTATTCGAAAAAAAAACAAGTCAACGAACCTATAATGAAGACTTTTCTGATAGCAAGCTGTAAAATATGATGTCCCATTGTTTGCTTTTGGAAATTCATCCGGATCTAAACGCGTCCATCGACACGGTAAACCTTGATCGAATAATCCAGGTTTTAATGGAGCTTTATTTTCGCTAAATGGTAATTTCACTTTTAGTTTCTCAGCCTATTGAAAAACCGAGAAGAAACATTAGAAATCGATTTCAATTGAAAATTGATCGTACAAGAACAAGTAGAATATGAAATGGTGCGTGAATTTTCACGAAATATCTTTCATCTTGTTGGACTTCATCTTGTTTCTACGAAAATCAATCGAATAAAAATTCATCTGTCTCTTGTCACAGAATATTTGTGTACTTTCGTATCATCTTCGGGATCTTGTAATTCAATTGGTTCTTCTTCTTCAATCGTTTGATTTACATTCGTATCTTGAGTATCTTTCTTCAAATGTGAACTGATTGTTTGCAAACGTAAGGAAACATGTCGTTGTAAAGTGGAAAATCCTCGAACGAGTGCGTAATTGCTTTCATCATGGTTCGTACTATCGTGAACATCAGCTGCTGTTTCAGCTTGACGAAGATTTAACAAATCATTTTCCTTGAAAGAAAGAAAAATAGTAAAATATCGATTTAAATTCGAAATTATGCAAAATACTTCGTCAGTTAATCGTTCTTCGACAACGATAAAACCTAATTTTCTAAGATGATCTTGAAAATATTGTCGATATTTGTCATGTTGCCGTTTAAATCGATGACGACGACGAAAATGATTCGAATGATAACGTGTATAAACAAGAATATAATCAATTGGAAGAAATTTTCCTTCGTGGAATATATGTTTCGTTCGATCGATAGACATCAATGGATTTCTATTTTCATTGGCTATCTAATATTGAATAAAAATAAAAAAAAGCATATATCTCGTATCGAATTATTCTCAAGTCGTTTACTGAATTGGAAGAACAATGAGGACGATGATCAACATCGATATTATTTCGATTCATTTCCAGTTGATTACCTTAAAAAGATCATATTAATAAATATTTCAATACGGATGAAATAGTCTATTGTTAATGACAGACACAACAGTAATCTATATCTCGAGAGAAAGAGAAAGCGAAGGAAATATATTTTGCTTTGCTTTCTATCTATTATTCAAGATAATGTTCGAATTCTCATTCGTGTTTTTTTGTTGTTAGGAATATATGTCTGTTAACGAAGCAAAAAAAAAGAATTCACACATACACACAAAATTAGATCTATTAAGAAGTGTCGAATCGTATTCTATGAAAGCAATACTATTGATTCATTCGTTCGTTCTATCTATTTAGTTTGTCCTCGAGCATGTGCTCTCGATTATCGTCTTATTTCACAATCTAGACTATCAACAAAAAAAAAAGAAGTATTTCTTCACATTTTCTTTCCGATTTTTTATGTGTTAGATCTGTTGCGTGTATGTTTTTTTTCGGTCATTAGACACAGTTGTCTAATTCCCTTTGAAATCGAACTATGGCACATAAATTCTTCTAATAGCTCACCATGGATTAATACATTTTTTGGTTTGAGTTTTTTCATTTCTAATGATGAAGAATCGTTGTTAACCCTGTCTTCAACTACAAAGCCAATGATTAGTACTTCGTTCTTTCGTTTCTTCTTCAATGTTATGCGTAAGTATGAAAAGCAAACTGACGGATAGGAGTGAGAATAAATAATTAACTGAAGAAAGAGGAAGAAAGCTGTTATTTAACAGAATACCAAAGACGGAACGACAGGAATGAAATGATTCGCAGGAATCATGATGAATAGACACATCAGACCAAATTAATTCTAGAATAAGAAATATAATAACAACGAAAAGAAAATGAGAATAAGTGCTTTTGAAATATCAAAAGTTTTCTCTTTTCTCTTGAGGCACAAACCACGAAATGTTTCCATTCGAAAAATCAATCTAAAAATTTTCATTACACGTAAATCATTTCAAGTGAAAATAATTTTTCAATGATTTATTTAATAAATTCATATTCTCATATTCGAAAGATTTCTGCTACGTGCAAATATTTCATAATTGTATAATAAATAAATAAAACAAATATTTAAGAATAAAACGAACAGATGTTACCAATCAATTTTTAATCGAAAGATTTATTTTAATCCAACTAATCGTTTGTTGAAAATAAGCATCAGAAGATGGCGTCAAACGATGGTGAAAAAATGTTATGCCGATTTAATTCCAGATATTAATAGAATCACCTTTGCTAACCGATTTCCTTCTTCATCCAACAACTACTCAAGTTCATTCATCTAAATGATTATTCTGACCTATTCCCATCATGCTGAGTTTTTGATTATAGGGTTACAATTTAGAATTGTGTGCACACTGAACTATGAATCGAGATAGAATTAAATCGTTTTTATTTTATGTCAACTTATGATTTATTCCCAAACAAATATTAGAAAAGGAAGTTCTAGCTTGTTTAGACATTTGTTAATATAAAAGCATAAGAAATATGCCGAGATTAATCAATCTAAAAGCGACTAGGTTAGTGTTTAAAAAATGGAATGATAACGAAGTGCACAAAATATGAAAAACAAAAAGAGCGGAAATATTCAGTGCAATAAAAGAGAACAAAAAAGAAAGAAAAAGAAAAGAATAATATATTGTCAGTATGATTTTGTATATTTAAACGAACAAAAGTACTTCACGGAATAAATGTGCCAAATCATCTGCAACATGTGGCCATGCCATTTGACGACCGAATCTATATGCTTGACGTCGTGCTACATTACGTACTTGATGATCTTGAACGACTTTAACTATTGTGGAACTCATTGAGTTAGCATCATTGAATGGTACAAGAAATCCACGACCATCATTTAACAATTCTTTTGCATATAAATATGGAGTTGAAATAACAGCTTTACCTAACCCAACGGCCCATGAAAGTGTACCACTTACATATTGATCTTCACGAGCATAGGGTGTCAAATAAATATCACTTGCACCGAGATAATCAAGTAATTCACTATTGTCAACAAATTTATTGATAAATCGAACATTATTTGATAAACCTAATTCAGTTATATTTCCTTCGAGTTCATTTCGATAGCTTTCTCCTTCGTGTTTGATAACTCCTGGATGAGTTTGACCAATAACGAGATACATCATATTTGGAACTGATTTCACAACTGATTTCATGGCTTCTAATCCTAATTGAATATTTTTATTTCGATGTATTAAACCGAATGTTGTCATGATTGGAGCATTAGGATCGAGATTAAGTTTTGCTTTCAAATCAGGTATTGATCGATCAAATGGAACATCAGGTACACCATGAGGAAGGAGAACAAGTTTTGATTCATCGATACCATAGACATCAACAAGAATACGACGACCAAGTTCAGCCATAACGATGACACGAGTTGATAAGGCACAAACAGCACGCGTAACACTTTTAACGTAAGCACTCGGCTCTGGAATGACTCTGCAAAGAAATTCATATTATGTTCGGATTATTACTATGGAAAAAAAGAACGCATACGTATGTAAAGTGGTAATGACAGGTTTTTTAGTAGATGACAAGAATTGAATGATGTATTCACCCATCATACCACCGAAAAGACCATATTCATGTTGAACATTGATGACATCATATGCTCCGCTATCGGCAAGAGAAGCTGCGGTAAGATATGCATCTCGATCTTCTTGTTTCAGACGATAGATGACTTTGTCCGAATAGATTCGACTTGTTGGATCAACTTCAGCTTCATCAACTGCAATAACATCATATGGTCCTTGATAACTAGTTGTTAAATCTTCTAAGAATTTAGCTAAACCGCATTGTCGAGATGGATATGATCCGATAAAAAGTGCACGTGGTGCATCTTTATTCGTTTGCTCCACTTTTACTGGATCAATTTCTGATTTCATTGGTTCAATAGTGATTGATTGAAGAATGGTATATTCACTTGGTCCATATTTTATGCTTTTAAATGGTTGAGCAAATGGATCAGATGTTTCGATTGGTTTCTAAATATCAAATTATTTTAGATATTATTTTAATCACTAAATATCATTTGATTTCTTACCAAAGTAACAGCAAAAACAAGGTCTTGTGGTGTTGCAGCATAGCCAAATCGACATGTATTCGATCGAATACCAATATATTGTTGAGGAAGAACTTGAAATTTACTTCCTTTGCAAAGACTCTCACCCGAGATATCTTTAGAATTTTCGTCACATAATTGAATGGTAATTAAACTCATGTATCCTTTGAAGTAAGATGCATCACCAAGTTTGATTGTTTCCGATTTGTGTGCAAGAATAAATTCTGCACTGTTTGTATCCACCTGACGATTAACCAAATCGAATGCACCAATTTCAATGTTTGCGAATGCACATGATTGATCAGCATAGAATGAAACACTGCTAACTAAACCTTTTGATTCAGCAATTTTATGAATATCCAAATAGACGACACCAACAGGTGCGCCACCTTCCTCAATTGATCGTTGAGAAAGACGTCGTGTTCTATTCGTACCTAAAGTAAATAAATAGGTTTTGGAAAATAAAAATCTTTTATTATTTTTGTTTACTAGCTTCTGTTGTCGTAGTGAGAGTGGTAGTTGTTGTTGCAACTGTAGTACCTTCAGTTTCAAGAAGATCAGCTAAAGAACAACAAAGATTGAATTGATTTCAGAATATATTCATAATTTATAATGAAGTATCTTACTAGTTGTTTGTGAAAGTACTACACGATTGAGATTAACGCTTGCAATGGTGATGGCAGATAGTGATCTACCAGTTATGATTACAATAGCTCGAATGAATAATGCTACTATTTGTCGTTTACGCTAAAAAGATGATGATTATTCTTCTGACTTCAGTTTGATGTTTACTTACTCTTGAACCAGAAACAGCTTCAGCATCGACGACTTGAACTTGAGCACCTTGTGATTCTGGATTACTATCTACTTGAGCTTGTAACTGAAGGAAAAATATTATGTCTTAAATGAAATAATATGTCGAGAAAAAGAAAACTTACATCCTGTTGTACGGCATTTTTTTGTGCATTATTCAATGGACCAGTTTGAAGATTAGAACCATCTGCCAATTTAAGAAGAACAACCTGTTGTTGAGCTGGATTAACAGCACTTCGACTTGTATAGACCGGGATGAGTGATAGAACAATGGTCGATGCGATTAAAAATAAGACCAATCCTAGACAACAGAAAGCACCAAGAATTGGAGCACTAAGCCTAAATAATTGTTATAATTCAGTAAGATATAGAAACAAAGTAATCATAGAATTTACCATGAACCACTTGATCGTGCGTCGACCACTGGTGCACGATCTGTAACTGGGATCGATTGTTGTAAAGGTTGCAATGGTAGTGAAACTACGTGTCCTCGTTGGAACATCGTATTAGCTCTTGTGTTGACTGAAGCTAACAATATGTTAAAGAAATACTTCGTCTATCTTAAACAAGATTCGGAAACGAGTAGTAAATAATTTGATTTTATCCTCTTGATGTTTATATATACATGTCTATTGATACTGATAGCCTTGTATAACAAAGCATTTGTCTATGTTATACATCGTTTATTTCGAATATTCATTTTGATCTTATCTTGATGAGCGTACGAATGTATTGATTTAAAAAGAATGGTTTATCCTTGTAAAATTATGTTATGTATAAGTATATACGGGCGTTAAAGATACATCCTTGGTTTCTTATATTCATAGTTTGGTACGGTGACAGATGAGGACGAAGATCAGCTAAAGAATAATCGCAAATTATACATTATCGAACAAATGCAATAAATTAATGATGATACGGATGAATAGATGAGAGAATGAATTCGGATTATACTTTTTTTTAAAGAGTATCATTATTATAGCTTATTAGACAAGATCACATAAAATAGATTAACAATCTTGATATCAGGTTCCATCGGTTCAATTTAATTCTCAATATATGTATTTAACTACTCAATGCGTGTATACACGAAAGAAAAAACAAAGCAAACTAAAATGAAAGGTTCTTTTGAATATCATTTAGGCAATGGCTGGAACTCGCGTGACGATACCATTTTTATTCACAAATATGCGCACACGATCTGTACGAAAATCCATAGTTGTTGCTGCATTTTCATTCAAAACAACAACATTAGTAAAACCTGTATTTGAAAACAGATACATAGTTTTATTTAAATATACGTATGCAATAGCATATCTACCTGTTTCTTGTTTTATTATTCTAGCAGCATCGGTACCTTTTTTACCGACTAATTCAGGCCATTTGGATTTTTTTGGTGTTGACGATGCTGCTAAATCATATAATTTGAATTTTAATAAAACAATTACTAATCACGTGCTTTTAACTTACGTTTAACACTAATAACAGACACAGTAACAAATTTTGTACGATTTTTACCCGACGGTATTATTGGTACATGCATGTCATTCGTATACAATAATTCATTCTTCTTATTTTTAATCGTCACTCGAAGTGAATAGGTTTTTCCATTTTTTATTTGTGAAGGTGAATAACGAATAACAAATGCCATTGGAAATCGTTTGGCCGTTCCGACTCCTTTGGCGATAATCTTTGCCGGAGCATCCATCAGTGATGTATCTTGTAATTCAACAGTTAATTTCGAACCGCGTTCGATTGTTACTTTCGAACCACTTGGAAATGTCACACGACCACGTATAACAATATTTTTCTCCTTTTTTAAAGTTCGAATTGCATCTATTTGTTAATTAAACAAAACTCAAGACAAATATTATCTCAAATTATTTAACATACCAATGAAACAAAACAAATAAACTGTACTAAGAACAAGACAAACTAAACCTGTTTTAATCATTACGATAAGTAAAATTAGAACAAACGAATAAAAATGATGTGATTGATATATATATCTTCATGTTTTATATCTTTTGTATAGTTGACTGAGACGTGATAGATCAGTTATTCAAAAATGAAAACGTCAATGTTCTTGTCTTTTATCGATACACAAATGAAAATATCATCATCGGTTGAGTTTTTTTTTCAAACGAAATTGTAACATCTATGTATATATATAGGACAAGGATAAGCAAAAAAAGATCAAGTTCAACGTAGGCGTTTGATAACTGGTCTTAAGGTTACATAAACCTTTCTAAGTTCATTTCGAATAAATAACAACAAAATGATATTATTAATCGAATAAAATTCAGACGACAATTATGTCTATTCGTCAAAAAAGCGAACATGAATGTGGACTGTATTTAAATAAACTTGATTTCCCACAAACAACGAAACCCGTAGAAAACAAAAAAGCAAAATAAATGCATTACTATGGCTAAACGCAATGATATGTGACGAGAATGTTATATCTCATTGTCAATCTTATATTTTCTTTGATAATTTTGATTAGATGCCTCGACATTATTTTTTCTAGCTCCGATAAACATTAAGATGCAATCGTAAATAGGTATCGGTTATGCCTGAAAGAACAAGTTTATTGTCTTTTCTCTTGATTCATCGTCTGTTTAACAAATAATATTGATGATATCTTTCATTTTTTTTGAAACCGCAATCCGTGTCAATCAAGTTATCTGATTAACTGTATTACTGAGCACATTCAAGGTAATAAATGGATGAGTAATAGGCTGTCCTTGCAAAACAAATACAACGATAGTCGCCGTCACTGCTTTGTTTGAGTATGACTAACCATCAAATCGGAAAAAAATACAAAGAGAAAAACAACTTTCGATTGTATTAAATCGTTTTATATAAAAAATATTTAGGCTAAATAAAATAAAAGAATGAATGTATGATTATTGTCTCACACAATAGTCATTGTTAAACGTATGATAAACGTTAAAACAATAGGCGTGAATCATGCATGCGTATCTATTGTGTTTTTTTACCTAGTGAATGTTAACTGCATTGAGTAAATTTGCTCTCACCAGGGATGGATAAAACATATGCTTAGCATAGAAAGCAACTCAATAAAAAAAAGTATCGCTAAGATCGCACGAATAATTTCACAGTAAAAACCGTTTGCTAGTCAAACTTCTTCGATTGCTGAGAAGATAAACGATTCATTTCTCTTTGCATGCACAATAGAATGAGTGTATGACATTTGTCAATTATATGAATCAAATTAAATTATTTAATATAAACATTTATTCATTGTAGATTTATTGAGTGTATCAAACTACGTGGGTGAATTATCATGTACAGAAATATATGAGTACGACGATTATCAACAGAATTGTTCCTTTTCCTTTTTCGTGAATATGCATATACTTTTGTGCGAAAAAAATTATAAATTTTTCTCATACAATTGCTACAAAAACGATCGATCACCTAATATCATCTATATTTTTTCTTATTGTCATAATACATATAAAATCAAGGTTAACATTGCTTGAAAAAAAAGAGACAAACCAATGATAAAATCGTACTAATAATATTGTTATAGCTAGATTCGCTATAAACCGAAGAGAGCGATTTATGTATTAATGTCTACAAACCATATTTCATCTCTTTCGTCTACATTCGCTGACGCCTTTTTATATCAAACCATTGAAACGGATACAAAGAAAAAAGAATTAGCGTAGGTGAATCGTTATTAGAAAGAGACAGTATAAATTCTGTTGGCCAATATTTTTCACTGTTTCATTTTATATATACATTATTAGCGACAGATAACTAAGGTCTGTATAATATTATACGTACTTTTTCATACGTCTTCGACAATAAAGCCTCATCGGTAAAATTTCTTTTCTACCTTTTCTACCTTTTCAGCCTCGTTAAAGATCAAAGTCTAAATCTAATGAATATTTCTTAATATCAAAGACCATCGCGAAACAAAAATCTTCAATTGATTTTTATAGATAATTATCTTTCGGTTTCAATCGTTATTTTCCTTCGATAGAATCAATCTAACGATCATCACGTAATAAGCTACTAACAACTGTTTTCATTATTGTTCAGCAGACATAATGTTGCGAAACGAAACAACCGATTCAGCTTCCAATCAACAAACTGATCCAGAAGTACCAAGTACAGATCGTGCACCAGTGGTCGACGCACGATCAAGTGGTTCATGGTAAATTCTATGATTATTTTGTTTCTATATCTCATTGAATTATAATAATTATTTAGGCTTAGTGCTCCAATTCTTGGTGCTTTCTGTTGTCTAGGATTGGTCTTATTTTTAATCGCATCGACCATTGTTCTATCACTCATCCCGGTCTATATAAATCGAAGTGCTGTTAATCCAATTCAACAACAGGTTGTTCTTGTTAAATTGGCAGATGGTTCTAATCTTCAAACTGGTCCATTGAATGATGCACAAAAAAATGCCGTACAACAGGATGTAAGTTTTCTTTTTCTCGACATATTATTTCATTTAAGACATCATATTTTTCCTTCAGTTACAAGCTCAATTAGATAGCAATCCAGAAACACAAGGTGCCAAAGTTCAAGTCGTCGATGCTACAGCTGT